>ENA-ORBV01001256-ORBV01001256.1-microbial-mat-metagenome-genome-assembly--contig:-NODE-1256-length-56996-cov-14.368471_pt1 | contig 56996 bp, 50 predicted proteins | sample MGYA00237777_ERZ505514 | MGnify/ENA primary metagenome ERZ505514 (study PRJEB26160, sample SAMN06269048) | microbial mat metagenome | isolation source: Oligotrophic lake microbial mat | place...
GCAGCAACTTCCGCACCTTCGCCAACGCCGCCACCAGCGCATCCACCTCATCGGTGGTGTTGTAAAACGCCAGCGAGGCTCGACACGTCGCGGCTACGCCAAAATGCTGCATCAACGGATGCGCGCAGTGCTGGCCCGAGCGAACCGCGATGCCTTCCAGATCAAGCAAGGTGGCAAGGTCATGCGCCTGTGCGCCTTCGACCAGAAAACTGATCACCGCCGCCTTTTGTTTGGCGCTGCCGAGGATGCGCAGGCCATCGACAGCGGCCAAGGCTTGGTCGGCGTAAGCAAGCAACATCTGCTCGCGCGCTTCGATGCTCTCCATCCCAAGCTGCGACAAATAGTCCACGGCGGCACCCAAGCCAATAAAGCCGGCGATATTGGGTGTGCCTGCCTCGAACTTGTGCGGCGGATCATTGAACACCGTGCCGGCAAAGCTCACCTCACGAATCATCTCGCCGCCGCCCAGAAATGGCGGCATCGACTGCCAATGTTCGCGCCTTGCCCACAGCCCACCCGTGCCGGTGGGTCCACACATTTTGTGGCCGGTGAACGCATAAAAGTCGCAACCGATAGCGGCAATATCGACCGCGCGGTGCGGCACCGCTTGCGAACCATCAATCACAGTCACCACGCCTCGCCGACGCGCTTCGCGGCATATCTCGCGGACCGGGTTGACGGTGCCGAGCACGTTGGAAACGTGGGTCAAGCCCAGCAGCTTCACCGCTGGCGTCATCAACTTCCACAACTGGTCCAGATCAAGCTCACCACTTGCCGTCAGCTCGACCACTTTGATTTCGGCACCGGTGCGCTGGGCAACCAATTGCCACGGAACGATATTGGCGTGGTGCTCCATCCGCGTCAGCAGGATCACATCGCCAGCGTGCAAGCGTGGCAGCGCCCACGAATAGGCGACCAGGTTGATCGCAAACGTAGTCCCGCTGCACAGCACCAGATCGTCGCCGCGCACATTCAGGAACGCTGCCAACTTGCTTCGCGCGCCTTCGAATGCCTCGGTGGCTTCTGCGCCCAAGGTGTGCACGGCGCGGCTGACGTTGGCGTTGTGGTGACGATAGAAATCGTCGACCGCAGCAATCACCGACGCTGGTTTTTGCGAGGTGTTGGCCGAGTCCAAATAGACCAGTGGCTTGCCGTTTACGGTTCGACTCAACAGCGGGAAATCTCCGCGGACACGCGCCCAGTTGATCGCTGCACTCATTGGGTTGCACTCTTCAATCGGAACGGGTTGCGCACGGCTTACAAAGCGCCACTGGCATGCAAGCGACGATCCATTTGCGCCGAAAGGGTTGCCGCCAACGCCGAATCGAGCACGGCGCTCAACGGTTCGCGGCAAAACGCGACGGTGAGCAAACGCCTTGCATCGTCGAGCGGCAGCCCGCGCGATCGCATATAAAACAACGCTGCGGGATCGAGCTGACCGACGGTTGCGCCATGCGCCGCCTTGATCTCATCGGCATGAATTTCCAGCACTGGCTGAGTATCAATTTCGGCATCAGCCGAGAGCAGCAGGTTCTTGTTCGATAGCGTTGCGCTGCTGCCGTCCGCGCCCTTGTGAATGGTGATGCCGCCATGAAACACCGCCCGCCCCATGGCTGCGCCCAAACCGCGCCACGTCAATTCGCTGCTGGTGTCGCCGCAGAGATGCTGGATGCCCAAGCGCGTATCCAGATGACGCTTGCCGTCTGCGAGCAATACGCCGTTCGCAACAAGCGATGCTCCGGCACCGCGCAGCGCGACATTCAATTCGTGCCGACTCAAGCCGGCCCCCAACTCAAGATCCAGCCGACGGTACTGCGCGCCCGTCGCCAGCTCGACATCGCTGCGTTGAAACAGACTCGCCGTCGGCGCTTCGTCCTGCACCCGCGCGTGGCACAACTCGGCGGCCTGATGGATCTCGACCTGGGTGATGGCATTGATCAAATGGCGATGCCCAGCTGCGGCGAGGTGGTGTTCAACCACACAGACACGCGAACCCGCACCCAGCTCGATCTGGTTGCGCAAATGCCACGCCAAGTCAGAGCCCGCCGGGGTTGCCAGAAATACCAGATGCAGCGGTGCCTGCGCGTGTACGCCTGCGGCTACACGCAACAGCGCGCCATCGAGCGCTAGCGCCGCATTCAGCCGTGCAAAGGTCTCGTCTGCAGCCTCAAAGCGGCGACTCAGCAGAGTCAATGGTTTCGCGGATTCGTTGCGCAAAACCGCAGACAGGGGTCTCAGCTCGATGCCTTCCGGCAAGCCGTCGGTTTGCGACAGTGCGTTATCAAAGCAACCGTTGACGAATACCAAGCGCGGCGCCGGAATGTCAGCCAACGCCGGCAAATCGAGCAGCGCGCCATCATTCGAGCACGGCACCGCCAACGCGAAACTGCGCCGCTCGAAGGCGCGCAACGAGGTGTACTTCCAGCGTTCTGATCGCGAGCTCGGCAGCCCGTCGTGTAGCGCCGACGCCAGCGCAGCACGCCGCAACAAACCCAGCCGACCCGCCTCAAGTGCAGCGGTCGGCAGCGCCTCGAAGCCGGCCTTCAACGATTCGAGCAATGGGCTCACGCCGCCACCGGCGCGATGCGCTCGCGTACCCACGCATATCCATGTTCTTCCAGCTGCAAGGCCAACTCCGGTCCGCCGCTTTCAACGATGCGACCATCGGCCAACACATGCACGAAATCGGGCTGGATATAGTCCAGCAGCCGCTGGTAATGGGTGATGACGATAAAGGCGCGATCAGGCGAACGCAGCGCATTGACGCCATCGGCGACCGCCTTGAGCGCATCGATGTCGAGGCCAGAGTCCGTCTCATCAAGGATCGCCAGCTTCGGCTCCAGCACTGCCAGCTGAAAAATCTCATTGCGCTTCTTTTCGCCGCCGGAAAAGCCCTCGTTGACGGCACGGTGCAGCAACTCGTCTTTCAAACTCAGAACCGACAACTTCTCGCGCACACGCTTCAAGAATTGCATCGAATCCAATTCCGGCTCACCGCGCGCCTTGCGCTGCGCGTTGTAAGCGGCCCGCAGGAAATAGGTGTTGTTGACGCCAGGAATTTCGACGGGATATTGAAACGCCAAAAACAGGCCAGCGGCGGCGCGTTGTTCAGGCTCCAGCGCCAGCAAGTCCTGACCTTCAAAGGTCACTTCGCCTTGCGCGGCGACGTAGCCCTCGCGGCCGCTTAGCAAATAGCCAAGCGTCGACTTGCCAGCGCCATTGGGGCCCATGATCGCGTGCACTTCGCCGGGCTTTACGACGAGATCAAGCCCCTTGAGGATATCGCGCTCGCCGAGACGAACGTGCAGATTGGTGATTGACAACATGATTTCAGAGACCTTGCAAAATTTGGGTAGCGCCGGGTGTGGGCCGTCTGGATGACAACCAAGCCTTGGCGCCGCTTACGACTCACTGCGGCGGGCGCGTCGCCACAGGGTCCATAACCCCGAAGCCGCTACCGCGCCCCACACCACTTCCAGCACCACGAATGGAATGATCTGGCCCATCCAGGCTGCTAATGCGGCAATCGCAGAACCGATCAGGTTCAACAGCAAGTAGGCGCTCGACTGAGCCGATAACACACCGCGCTGGACCAAGAAGAATGCCAACAAGAGCGTCGCCGAGCCGATACTGGCGATCCAGTCAACGGTGGTCACGAGCTAAGCCCTTGATCCATCCATGGCACCTGCGCCGGCCCGGCCATCCGTTGCCGGGCATTAGCGAAGTTGCGACCTGTAACTGCCAGCTCGGAAGCATCCGCACTCACCCAACAGCCCCCTCCAGACTCACTTCCAGCAGCTTCTTCGCCTCCACCGCAAACTCCATCGGCAACTCGCGGAAGACTTGCTTGCAGAAGCCATCGACGATCATCGATACCGCGTCCTCCTGGGAAATGCCGCGGGCGCGGCAATAGAACATCTGGTCGTCGGAAATTTTCGAGGTGGTTGCCTCGTGCTCCACCGTAGCGCTGGGCTGCCGGACTTCCACGTACGGGAAGGTGTGCGCTCCGCAGTGTTTGCCGATCAAAAGTGAGTCGCATTGCGTGTGATTGCGCGCGTTGATCGCCGTGCGTTCAACCTTCACCAGCCCGCGATAGCTGTTCTGACCCCGACCGGCGCTGATGCCTTTGCTGACGATTTTCGACTTGGTGTTCTTGCCGATATGGATCATCTTGGTGCCGGTGTCGGCCTGCTGGCAGTGGTGCGTCAGCGCCACCGAATAGAACTCGCCGGTGGAGTCATCACCAGTCAGCACACAGCTTGGATACTTCCATGTGATCGCTGAGCCAGTCTCGACTTGCGTCCAACTGATTTTGGAGGCGACACCACGGCACTCGCCGCGCTTGGTGACAAAGTTGTAGATGCCACCCACGCCGTTCTCGTCGCCCGGATACCAGTTCTGCACGGTGGAATATTTGATCTGCGCGCGATCCATGGTGACCAGTTCAACCACGGCGGCGTGCAACTGGTTTTCGTCGCGCATTGGCGCAGTGCAACCCTCCAAATAAGAGACGTAACTATCGGCCTCAGCAATGATCAGGGTGCGCTCGAATTGGCCCGTTTCCGCGGCATTGATGCGGAAGTAGGTCGACAGCTCCATCGGGCAACGCACGCCCTTGGGAATGAACACAAAACTGCCGTCCGAGAACACGGCCGAGTTGAGCGCGGCGAAGTAGTTGTCGCCCACCGGTACCACACTGCCCAGGTATTGCCTGATCAGCTCGGGGTGCTCACGCACGGCTTCCGAGAAGCTGCAGAAAATCACCCCAACCTCGCCCAACTCCTTCTTGAAGGTGGTGCCGACCGACACCGAATCGAACACCGCATCGACCGCGACCCCGGCCAGCCGCGCGCGCTCATGCAGCGGCACGCCCAGCTTCTCGTAAGTTTCCAACAGCTTTGGATCCACTTCGTCCAACGAGGCGAATTTCTGCTTCGGCGCACTGAAGTAACTGATCGCCTGGTAGTTGATGGGTGCGATCTTCAACTTGGCCCAATCGGGCGGGGTCATTTTCAGCCAGCGCCGATAGGCGGCGAGTCGCCAATCCGTCATCCACTGAGGTTCTTCCTTGCGCGCGGAAATCCAGCGCACGACGTCTTCATTCAAGCCAGGCGGCAAGAAATCGGATTCGATATCGGTAACAAAGCCCGCGCCGTAGCGGCGGGTCAGTACGTCTTCCAGCTCTACACTTTCAGCGACCATAATTCGTATTCACTATGCTTCGTATCGACTTCAAGGACTGCTCACTTCGACCGTTCAATTCGACCGCTCCATTCAGTCGGCCGCGACCAGCGCCAGCGGAATGTGTTTGCGCTCGCGACTCACCGTCGCCGCCGCATTTCCAACCATGTCAGCAAGCGACACTCCGCGCAGAGCAGACTCAACCACGCTGCTGATGTGCCGCCAATTGCCGCGCACGCCGCAATGCGGTTCGTGATCGCAACGCCCGGCATGGGTGACGCATTCGGTAAAGCCAATCGGCCCTTCCATTGCCGCCACGATGTCGGCCACGCTGATCTGGCTTGCCGCCCGCGCCAGCCGATAGCCTCCGTGCGCGCCACGCGTTGAAATCACCAGGTCCGCTTGAGCCAATGCTTTCAGCAGCTTACTGACGGTAGGTGCTTCCAATCGCGCCAACGCCGCCAACTCGGTCGCGCTACACACGGCATTGGCCTGCTCGGCGAGCAAGGCCATCACCACGGTCGCGTAGTCGGTCAGTTTTCCTATCCGGAACATCGCTTTTGCGGCACATCCGAAGAAACAGGACCGTAATTGTACGGTTTATGCCTGTGAAGCAGAAGTCGCGACGCTGAGGACAGGCAGGCGGGCGTTCACGATGTCGAGATTAGTGCGGGTTGATTGCTGCAATGTTGGCTTTACGGCAGGCTTGCCACCTTAAGCCTTGCGCGCACTCGCCGCGCAGGCGTTGTCAAACGGACTACGTGTGATCCCCAAGCTGCCGCGCGTCAAAGCTTTCGCCCTCTCCTGCGTATCGTTGGCGCTGCTCGCACAAATGGCCAGCGCGGCTGATCCGACTGCATCCACGTTGAATTGGCAGCAATGCAGCGGTATGCCTGTCCTGGATTGGATCGAGCCACTTGCTGCGGATCCCAATCGCGAACAAGCGGCCACCGATATCGATGCCGACAGCATTGACGTCAGCGGCAAAGACGTTTACCTGCTTGAAGGCGACGCGCGACTGAGCCGTGCTGATCAGCGCCTGCGCGCCGACCGCCTGCAGTTCACCCACAGCGCATCGACCTATGCGGCGACCGGTGAAGTGCGCTACCAGGACGCCGGGGTGGCGCTCGACGCAAAATCGGTCAGCGGCAATATTGAAACGGAGCAGACGCGCCTGACCGATGTGCGCTATCAGTTGATCGCTCTGCGCGGCAATGGCAGGGCGGCCAGCGCCGATCTGAACGGAGCCAAGGGCGATTTTGTTGCGGTCAGCTACAGCACCTGCGACGCGGCCATCGCAGCGGAGCCACAGAGTTGGGTGTTGCGCGCGCAAACCATGCATCTGGATCAGGAAAAGGGTGTTGGCAGCATGCGCAATGCGAGTCTGCGCATAGGCAAAGTGCCGGTGCTGTGGCTGCCCTATGCGAGCTTCCCGCTTGATAACCGCCGCAAGAGTGGCTTTCTGTATCCCAGTATCGGCAACGCCAGCGACACCGGCATCGACCTGCGCATCCCTTACTACATCAACATCGCGCCCAACCAAGACGCGACGGTAAGTGCACGCGTGATCGGCCGCCGAGGTGTAGCTTTGGGCGGCGAGTACCGTTATCTATTCGCCAATCACGGCGGCCAACTGGAAGGCGACTGGCTACCCAACGACGATCAAACCGGCAGCGACCGCAGCCTAGCCCGCTTTCGTCACAGTGGCCGCTTGGGCCCGCAATGGGCCGTGAATGCCGACGTCAACCGCGTCTCCGATGACCGCTATTTTGAGGACTTTGGCGACTCACTCTCGATTAGCAGCACGTCCTTGCTTGGCAGCTCCGTCAGCGTGGCGGGTCGCGGCAACTACTGGTCAGCGAGCGTGGCCGCTGAGCGCTGGGACATCATCGACCCGATAGTCGCCGACAGTGCGGAACCCTATCGGCGGTTGCCGCGCGCACGCTTCCGTTGGCAACAGCCATTCGCCGATTGGCTGCAATTGCGTTTGGATGCCGAGGCCGTCGCCTTTGGTCACCGCGAACGCGCTGAAGCCAGTCGCTATGACCTGCGACCCGCACTGGCTCTGCCGTTTGAGCGCGCCTGGGGTTACCTGCGGCCGGAGTTTGCGTGGCGGCAGACCGGTTACTCGCTGGATCGCGAGTTCGCCGGCGAAGGATTCGTGGATCGCGAACCCAGCCGCGGCGTGCCGATCAGCAGTCTGGATGCCGCACTCAACTTCGAGCGCGACACCAGCCTGTTTGGCAATGCCATGCGGCAAACCCTGCAGCCCCGTTTGTACTATTTGAACGTGCCTTTCGAGAATCAGGATGACTTGCCGATCTTCGACACCCAGGAGTTGAGCTTCACGTATGGGCAGCTGTTCCGGCCCAACCGTTTTACCGGCGCCGACCGTCAGACTGACGCCAATCAAGCAACGTTTGCATTGACCACGCGTTTCTTTGAAAACGCCAGCGGACGCGAGCGTCTGTCCGCCAGCATTGGCCAGATCCGCTATTTCGAAGATCAGCGTGTACAAATCCCCGGTGTTGCGCCTATCGATGGCAGCGGCTCGGCCTATGTCGGCGAACTGGAAGTCGCGCTGAGCGAGCAATTTGGCTTGGGCGTGACCCAGCAGTGGGACCCAAGTCTTGATGCCACCACACTCAGCGGGCTGCGCGCGGTGTGGCGCGGCAAGTCAGGCGTGTTGCTCAACATGGCGTATCGCTACCGTCGCGATGTGCTGGAACAGACCGACGCTTCGTTTGTGGTTCCGGTAAACAGCAACTGGCGTCTGGTCGGCCGCTGGAATTACTCGCTGCGAGACGCATCCACACTGGAGAGTTTTGCCGGCGTCGAGTGGGAAGGCTGCTGTATCGCTGCGCGGGTGCTCGGCCGCCATTACATTCGCAACCGCGAAGGCGAGACCAACAATGCGATTTATTTTGAGCTTGAGCTGAAAGGCCTCGCCAGTCTCGGTCGCGACTCAGGCCAATTCTTGGAGCAGGCAATTCTTGGCTACACGCGCTAAGGCCGACACAGCCGCGCCTTCCTTAAGCCCGGTCCCACAAAAGCCAGGGTGAGTCGCCTTCACCACCTTGCTACGGTCCAATCTGTCGCGCCTGCTAAAGTGTGTTCAGCCATTGCCGGGCAGGATAAGCGCCCCAACGCATCCCCATTCGCCGCTCAAGACCAACGAATTCGTATGAATCGACTGCTCGCTGCACTTGCCATTTCTGTCGCCGGCCTCGCCGGTAGCGGCCTTCACGCTCAATCACTTGGCATTGCGCCGGTCGAGAGCATCGTGGCCATCGTTGAGGAAGATGTGATCCTGCGCAGCGAGTTGGATCGCGCAGTAGCCAATATCCGTAACCAATATGCGGGTTCGCAGCAGCAGTTGCCGCCGAACGACGTGCTGGAAAAGCAGGTTTTGGACCGCTTGGTGTTGCTGCGCTTGCAGCTTGCCCGGGCGGTGGCAGCCGGCGTGCGCATCAGCGACGGCGAAGTTGACCAGACAGTGCAAAACATCGCCAAGCAGAACAACATCACCGAGGCGCAATTGCGTGGCCAGTTGCAGCGCGATGGCCTGCCGTTTGACGAGTTCCGACAAACTCTGCGTGACGAGCTGACTGCGCAGCGATTGCGCCAGAACATCACTCAAAGCCGGGTGAATGTCAGCGACACCGAGATCGACATCCTGCTCGCCAGCAACAGCCTGAAGCGCGGCGAAGTGCGCACATCGCACGTGTTGGTCGCGATTCCTGAAGGCGCCACCCAGGAGCAGATGGAGACGGCACGCAAAAAGATTGAAGGTGTGCAGCAACTGATCAGCCGCGGCGAAATGGACTTCAAGGCTGCCGCGATCCGCTATTCCGACGCGCCCAATGCACTCGATGGTGGTGACTTGGGCTGGCGCAGTTTTGATGAGGTGCCATCGCTGTTTGCCAACCTGCTTGCCGGCATGGACAAGGGCGATGTGTCGCAACCGATTCGCGGCCCCAGCGGCTACCACTTGATGCAAGTCACTGACAAACGCGAGCGCGGCACAGAGACGGTCACTGAGTACCACATGCGCGGCATCATGGTGCGCACCACCGAGATCATCACGTCCGAACAGGCGCTCACCAAAGCCAACAAGATTCACCAACGCCTAGTGGCTGGCGAAGACTTCGCTGCGGTCGCCAAAGAGGCGTCAGACGACAGCATGACCCGCAACCAAGGTGGCGATATGGGCTGGTTCCCGCCGATGGCCTGGGGCACGGCGGTCGGCAATCAGTTGTTGGCGCTCAAGGATGGCGAACTCAGCGCGCCATTCAGCAGTGAAGTCGGCTACCACATCGTGGAACGACTGGGTTCGCGGGTGCAGGACGTCAGCTTGGAGAGCGAGCGCAACCGAGCGCGCGAGACAATTGCCAAGCGCAAATCGGAAGAAGAATTCGAGCGCTTCATTCGTCAGCTCCGCGACGAGTCGTTTGTCGAGACTCGGCTGAAGTCATAGGCAACTTGCGCCCACCGCCAAGCTTGCTCCTATGCAGCAGTCACGCATGAGGCAGCGTCCGCGACTTGCATTGGTGCCCGGCGAGCCCGGCGGTGTTGGTCCTGAGCTGTGTGTGCGACTGGCCCAGCGCGACCTGCCTTGCGATGTGGTGGCTTACGCCGATCCCGACACCATGCTGGCGGCCGCGCAAGCACTTGGCCTGCCGCTTGAACTGCTGCCCGCAAACAACTCGGCGCGACCCGGCGCGTTGCCTCTGATCGCGATCAAGCAGGCCGCAGGCACGCGCTTTGGCTGGGCTGACCCGGCCAATGCAAGGGCGGTAATCGCTGCGCTCACGCGTGGCGGTCAAGCCTGTATCGACGGCGATTGCGATGGGCTGGTCACCGGCCCCGTCAACAAAGCCAGCGTCAATGCGGGCGGAATTGCCTACCGCGGCACCACCGAACTGCTGGCCGAACAAGCCGGCACAGGCGTCGTGATGATGCTTGCCAGCCCGCGCCTGCGGGTGGCATTGGCGACCACTCACCTGCCCTTGCGTGCCGTCGCGGATGCGATCAGCGGCGAGTCGCTCACCGTCTGCCTGCGCATTCTGCATGCCGCACTGCGCACCCAGTTCGCTATCGCAAAGCCACGGATTGCGGTGCTGGGACTGAATCCGCATGCAGGGGAAGGCGGCATTCTTGGCCGTGAAGAAATCGAGATCATCGAGCCGGTGATTCTCTCGCTGCGCGCCGAGGGACTGGATCTGCGTGGACCGTTGCCCGCCGACAGCGCATTTCTGCCGCAGATGCTGGTCGACTTCGACGCAGTCTTGGCGATGTATCACGATCAGGGACTGCCCGTGCTCAAGCACGCAGGCTTTGAGCAAGCAGTCAACATCACCTTGGGCTTGCCGTATCCGCGGGTGGCGGTCGATCACGGCACGGCGCTCGACCTGGCCGGTCGCGGCGTGGCCGATGCCTCCAGCTTGATCCATGCTTTTGAGCTTTGCGCGCAGCTGGCTTCACAACAGCTGGCCTCGCAACAGCCGACCGCAGTGCCAATGACGAAGGCACTTTGATGAGCCTTGCTGCTCATCGCACCAAGAAGGCGCTTGGACAGCACTTCCTGCACGACCGCAGCGTGGTGGGTCGCATCATCCAGGCGGTCAACCCGAAGCCCGGCGATCGCATCGTCGAAATCGGCCCTGGTGCCGGCGCGCTCACGTTTCCGTTGCTGGCTCGCCACGGCAGCTTGACTGCCATCGAGTTTGATCGTGACCTGATTGCCCCGCTGGGCGAAGCGGCGCTGGCGCATGGCGCGCTGGAGATTATTCAGGCCGACGTGCTCAGCGTGGATTTCAGCGCACTCGCTGCAGGCAGCCCGCTGCGCGTGGTCGGCAATCTGCCCTACAACATTTCCTCGCCGATCCTATTTCATTTGCTTGAGCATGCGGATGCTGTTGTTGACATGCACTTCATGCTGCAGCGCGAAGTGGTGGAACGCATGGCGGCTGGACCAGGCAGCAAGGTCTACGGCCGTTTGAGCGTGATGTTGCAGGCAGCCTGCGAAGTGCAGGCCTTGTTTCTGGTGCCGCCGAGCGCGTTCCGACCACCGCCCAAGGTCGATTCCGCGGTAGTTCGCTTGCAGCCGCGATCACGCAGCGATGTGCTCGACCAGAGCATGTTCGCGCGGGTGGTTCGTCACGCGTTCTCGCAACGGCGCAAGACCTTGCACAACGCGCTGGACGAAATCTGCACGGATGCAGAAATGCGCCATTGCGGCATTGATCCCGGCGCGCGTGCCGAGCGCATTGAAGTCGCCGATTACATTGTTCTTGCCAATTTTCTGAGTCAGGGCCGCTGAGTCAGGCCCGCTCGGCCGTACAATCGACACATGACTGACAATCTTCCCCACGACATCAAGGTCAAAGTCAGCGCGCGCTATCTGGAGGATCAGTCAGCGCCGGACGAGCACCGCTACGTGTTCGCCTATACCGTGTCGATTCGCAACGACGGCCAGGTATCAGCGCAACTGATCGCTCGCCATTGGGTGATCGACCACGGCACCGGGCGGGTGGAAGAAGTCCGCGGTGAAGGGGTTGTCGGCCAGCAGCCTTGGCTGCGTCCGGGCGAGGCGTTTGAGTACAGTTCCGGCGCGGTGATCGAGTCAGCCGTCGGCATGATGCGCGGTGAATACAGCATGTTTGCGGACGACGGCACCGCCTTCGCGGCCACCATCGCGCCATTCGCGTTGGCTGTGCCGCGTACGCTGCACTGATCGCGAGCAGATGGCCACTTACGCCATCGGTGACATTCAAGGCTGCTATGACGCGCTGCAGCGTCTGCTGGAGGCTATTCGCTTCGATCCCGCGCGCGACCATCTGTGGTTTTGCGGTGATCTGGTCAACCGTGGTGGACAGTCTTTGGAGACCTTGCGTCTGGTGCACTCGCTGGATATCCACAGCGTGGTGGTGCTGGGCAATCACGATCTGTCATTGCTCAGCATTGCCCAGCGCAAAGAGACCGATCAGCGCCGGGTCAATGCCGACTTGCAGCGTGTGTTGTTTGCCGACGACCGCGAAGTCTTGCTGACCTGGCTGCGCATGCGGCCACTGTTGCACGAGGATCGCGCGCTTGGCTGGATGCTGGTGCATGCGGGCCTGGCACCGAAATGGTCAATCAAGATCGCAGCCAACCGCGCCCGCGAGGTGGAGCGCGCATTGCGCGGAAAATCCCACGGCAAACTACTGAGCGGGATGTATGGAGACCGTCCAAACTGGTCGTCCGATCTAAAAGGCATCGACCGCCATCGTGCCATCATCAATGTGTTCACCCGTATGCGCTTTTGCACTCCGCAAGGGCGCATCGTGTATGACCACAAAGGTGCTCCCGGCAGTCAGCGACGCGGCAGTTATCCCTGGTTTGAAGTACCCGGCCAGACCATGCGCGAGGCGCGCATCGTATTCGGCCATTGGTCGACGCTGGGGCTATTCATGGGCTTGGGCGTACATGGGATAGATAGCGGCTGTGTGTGGGGCGGCAAGCTCACCGCGCTGGAGCTCAAGCCCAACGGCGAGCTGCCGCGCGTCATTCAAGTCGACGGCCGACGCAACTGACGGGTCTGCCGCCGGTGAGGTAGGCAGGGTATTCTTGCCGCCCTCTTTCGATACAGACTGCTCGCGCATGTCCCTCAAGTCGTTGCTGTTTGTCTTTCTGATTGCTTTTGGCCAGCTGGCTGCCGCACAAAATACTCGGGTGTTGCTGGATACCGACCGCGGCCCGCTGCTGCTGGAGTTGGATGTGGTGCGCGCGCCGATCACCAGCGCCAACTTTCTGCGCTACGTCGATGACGGCGCCTACAACGCCACCCTGCTGGCGCGCGTGGTGCCGAATTTCGTCGTGCAAGGCGGTGGTTTTCGCGAAAACGGCGCTCAAATCACTCGTCGCCCCGCAATTGCCAGTGAGCGCAGCAACGGTTTGCGCAATACACCCGGCAGCATTGCGATGGCGCTCTCGGGCAACCCGCCCAATACGGCCAGCGCAACCTCGGACTTCTTCATCAACACCAACACCAACACCTCGCTGGACGGCAGTTTCACCGTATTCGGGCGGCTGATTTTCGGCACCAAGACATTGGCGGGCATCAACACCACGCCGATCTATATCGGCAGCGATGACCCCATCCGCCCGCCATTGATCAAACGCGCCTCGCGTGTGCCCGCAGGGGAGTTCCCGATCCTGCCTCTGCACAGCGGCGCGTGGTTTGATCCGAACAATTCGGGCAAGGGCTTCTTGATCGAAGTCAGTCAGACGGCTGGTGCGGAGACCGGCCCGATCATGGTGGTGTCGTGGTACGACTACTTCGAGGGCAAACAGATCTGGCTGAGCGGAATCGCGCCGTTTGCGCACGGCGCAAGCTCCGTTGAAGTGCCGTTGCAGATCACCACGGGCGGCCAGTTCGGCAGCGCCTTCCAACCCAACCAAGTGGTCAGCGACAACGCATGGGGCCGCATCACACTCCGCTTCACTGGCTGCGACGCCGGCACCTTCAGCTACACCTCACGCTACGGCAACGGCAGCATCGCCGTACGCAGCCTGACCTTGCCGACGAATGAGAGTTGTGTGGCGAATTGAACCGAGTAGTCACCAATAGCCAACTGGCGTTAAGCCGTCACCGCGACTCGGTTCTTCGGCGCGTCCAACAGCAGCCCTTGTGGGAGCGGGAAGGCAGGGCGCAATAGCCCGCGGCTATTGCGCGCTACTTTTCGCCCCCATAGACGAGGCTTGACTCCTTCCTGGCCAATAGCCAGAGACCACGCAGCAATCTCAACTCGACTGCTATCCTCGCGAAACTCCGGCCTTTGGACCCACCACGATGCGCGTAACCCTGTCTATGCTGGTGCTGGTGCTGTTGGCCGGTTGCGCCAGTGGGCCGAACTACCGCTTCTTTCCCCCCGGCGCGGCTTTGCAGGAAATTCGTGTACTCCCCGATGGCCAATGGGCACTGGCGTTGCTGATCCAGAACAACGCGCGGCTGGGCATTCGGGTCAGTGGTTTTGAAGGCTCGCTGAGCATCGATGGCGTCGAGGCCGCGCGTTTTGCGGCGTCCACCGATTTGCAAGTGGCAGCCAATGGCGCAGAACGCATCGAACTGCAGCTCACACCCACTTCCGCCGCCGCCGGGGCAGTCACCCAAGCCCTGGCGTCGAGTCGGGGCATCGCCTATGTCATCGAAGGCACCCTCAGCACCAGCGATCCGTCCAAGCGCAGCGATCCATTTCGCTTTGAAAGTCGCTTGAACCCCGCGCCCGGCTTGGATGGCACCCTGCGTTAGTCGAAGACTTTTTTTCGCATCCCGGAGACCTCATGAACAGCTACACCGCCCCCCTGCGCGACATCAACTTCGCACTTTATAACGTGCTTGATTGCGAGCCCCTGTTTCAGCGCCTTGGCTTTGAGACTGCGCAACGCGACGTCCTCGATGCAGTGCTTGAGGAAGCGGCAAAGTTCACCCAGAACGTGCTGGCACCGATCAATCAAAGCGGTGATGCCGAGGGTTGCAGCCATGACAAAGCCAGCGGTGCTGTGCGCGCACCCGCCGGCTTTCGCGAAGCCTATGCGCAGTTTGTTGAGGGTGGCTGGAATGGGCTGACGGCACCGGAGGCATTCGGCGGCCAAGCGCTTCCGGAAACCATCGGCGCGGTGGTGAAGGAAATGATCGACGCCGCCAACCTGGCTTGGGGCAACTATCCCCTGCTCTCGCATGGCGCTACCGAAGCCCTCAAGCATCACGGCGAGGACTGGCAAAAAGAGGTGTTCCTGCGGCCAATCATTGCTGGCCGTTGGACTGGCACCATGTGTTTGACCGAACCCCATTGTGGTTCCGATCTGGGTTTGCTGAAAACCCGCGCCGAGCCCAACGCCGACGGCTCCTATTCGATCACCGGCACCAAGATTTTCATCACCGCCGGCGAACACGACTTCACCGACAACATCATTCACCTGGTGCTTGCCCGGCTGCCTGACGCGCCGGCCGGCACCAAGGGCATTTCCACCTTCATCGTGCCGAAGATCAAGACCGCTCGCGAAGGCCGCCTCGGCGAAGCCAATGCTGTGCGTTGTGGCTCGATCGAACACAAGATGGGCATCCACGGCTCGGCCACCTGCGTGATGAACTTTGATGGTGCCGAGGGCTGGTTGATCGGCCAGCCCAACAAGGGCTTGGGCGTAATGTTCACGATGATGAACACCGCGCGGCTGGCGGTCGGCATCCAAGGTCTGGGACTGATTGATCGCGCCTTCCAGAATGCGCTTGCTTACAGCCGTGACCGGCTGCAGAGCCGATCGCTGTCGGGTCCCAAGTCGCCGGAGAAGCCCGCCGATCCACTCATCGTGCATGCCGACATCCGCCGTATGTTGCTGACCTGCAAAGCCTTGGGCGAAGGCAGTCGCGTGCTGGCCTTGCACGCTGCAACCCTAGTCGATCTATGCGAGCGCGCGACCGATGCTGACGAACGCCGCCACGCCGAAGAACTGTTGGGATTTCTCACGCCCATCGTCAAAGCCTGCTTGACTGAGTGGTCGGTCGAATGCACTTACCACGCTTTGCAGTGTTTCGGTGGCCACGGCTATGTCCGCGAATGGGGCATGGAACAACTCTCCCGCGACGCCCGCATCACCACCATCTACGAAGGCACCACGCAGATCCAAGCGCTGGACTTGTTGGGCCGCAAGGTGATGCAACAACAGGGCGCGGGGCTCAAGCACTTTCTAGGCATGATCGTCGAGTTCTGCACCGCAGAAACCCAGAATGCCGCGCTGGCCGAGTTTGTTGCGCCACTTGCGCTGATCGCGCAGGACTGGCAAAAACTGACGCTTGATATCGGCAAGCGGACCATGGCCGATCCCGAAGAACTGGGGGCAGCGGCAGTCGATTACCTGTTCTATTCGGGCTACGTGGCGTTGGCTTACTGGTGGGCGCGCTCGGTGGCGGCCGCTGATCGCAGCGCAGCGGGCAGCGAACTGGCCAATGCCAAACGCGAAACCGCACGTTTTTATTTTCAGCGCATCTTGCCGCGCACCTTGACTCACGGCGCAGCCATCCGGGCTGGCGGCGGCAGTTTGATGGGACTGGCCGAGACCGCTTTTGCCTCCTGAAGCACTCCCTTGCAGACCGGCTGCGCGGCTGCCGCCGGTTTGCGCATAATGCAGTCTCTTTCCGCCACGCAATCTGTTAAGCCAATGCACATTCAGGCCGGTGATATCGAGCTTCTGGTCCGCGCAGCCGGCGCCGACGACGACGCATTCATCCTTGCCTTGGCCGAGCGATTTGTCGATTTCGAACTGCCCAAATGGCGGCGCAGAAATGTCTTGCTGGAAGGCATCCGTCGCGACATCAGTCGCCATCTGGAAGATCAGCCGCCCGGCTCGTTCATGTACGTGGTCGAGGACGACAGCAGCGGAGATCGAATCGGATTCATGCATATCCAATTGGTCGTCGATTTTTTCACCGGCCATCAGAATTGCCATATTTCCGATATCGCGGTGATCAAGGGCATGGACGGCAAGGGCATCGGCAAGGCCTTGCTTGGGTACGCTGAAAAATTTGCCCGCGAGCACCGCTGCGAGCGTATGCAGCTCGCCGTGTTCCCCGGTAACACCCGCGCCAGGTCCACTTACGAGGCGGCGGGCTTTGGCGTTGAAATGCTGCGGATGGTGAAGCCGCTTTAGCGGGTCGCTGGGTGGCAGCGCCGCACTCACGTCACGCCGATCAGATATGCTCGGGCGTCGACTGCAGGCGGTGCTCGCACGGTCTGCAGTGATCGGCATTGATCAGCGAGGAAGCGCATGGCCATCGAGGTCGCGCATAGCGCCAACGTTCATGCGACCCGCGTGCTGTCGCTGGATGCGACTGGCCGCATTCTGGATTGGATTTCCTGGCAAGACGCCACCTGCCTGTACGTGCGCGGTGCCGTTGCCTGGACGCTGGGGCAGCCTTGCCTGCTGATTCACGGCGGCTGGAATCGACACGCGGGGCAGCAGAGTCTGATCGAACTGCATCCCATCGTTGCTGCGCGTGGACATGCGCGCTTGCATGCGTCGGACCCCGCACCTGCGTTGACCAACATCGCGCTGTTTGCGCGCGACAGTCATCTTTGCATGTACTGCGGCCAGCAGTTTCCGCGGCACGCGCTCACCCGTGACCACGTCCTGCCGCTGTCACGCGGAGGTCGAGACAATTGGCAGAACGTCGTCAGTGCCTGCCTGCACTGCAACGTCAAGAAGGGTAGCCGTACGCCGCAACAGGCGTCGATGCCGCTGCTGGCGGTGCCGTATCGGCCCAGCTGGGTTGAGCATCTGATCCTCTCCAATCGCAATATTCTGGCCGACCAGATGGAGTTCCTGCGCAGCCATTTGCCGCGAAGGCGGCGTGAGCTGATGGTGTGAGCGCAAGAACCCGTCCCATTTGAGCGATCGCTGTGGCTGTTGCACTGCGCCTCGCCGGCTTCACATGTCTGCCGCGTTTCAGCAGCCCGCATAAGCGCCTGCAGACGCAAGCGCAGCTGTCCGGATCGCCTGCAATCGAGGGTTGTTCATTGACGTCGCCCGCCGCTTGCCCAACACTTCTTCGGTTTAGGCGACGCCGTGCTCGCCCACATCGCATCGGGGTAAAACAATCGTGAACATCAGAACCTTGGGCTTGTCCGGGCTGGACCGGGACGAGGAAACGCTGTTTCGCCAACTTTTTGATGCGGTGCACGAGCCGGGTTGGGCGTTGGCGGAAGAAAAGGACGCTGGCGTCTTATTGATCGATTTTGATTCCATGTACGGGCAGATGACGTGGCTGCGAGCTCAAGGGGGGCCGCGACCGATTGTCGCCCTGACCGCTGGCGCTCGCGCTGACGCAAGCATCATCTTGAAGCGGCCAGTCAGTGAAAAAGCCTTGCGTGATCTGTTGCGCAAACTGGTCAACCAGGTGCCTGCCGAGGAAGTCGCTGTCGACGCCAGCAAAAGTCAGGCCGACGCGCCCACCTCAAACTCGGCTCCCACTGCCGAACTATCATCTGTCATTGATGCGGCTGAACCGATCGTTGCGGCGATGCCCGAAACTCCCCCGGCACCTTTGCAGCGCACGCTGCTGGATTTTTTGCGCCCCGGTGTACTGGCTGGCCCGGCCAGCTTGCGAGATGCCCAACCTGGCCTCGTGGTCGATGTCGCCGCCGGCCGATATCTGGGCGGATCAGCGCTCAAGCCGCTGGCCACGTTGTGCGCGCGCGCGCTGGAAGACGATGATTGGCAGATACTGTTGGCCAGCGAATACGCATCGCTTCAGGCCGAAAGCGGTGACCCACAACCCCTCAATCGGTTGATCTGGCTCGCCGGCCTGCATGGTTTCGATGGTCAGTTGTGCCCGGACCTGGCCACTGCCTTGCGCTTCAAGTTGGCCAAGTGGCCACAGTCCGAACGCGAGTATCCGCGCCAATTTCGGATCGCAACCGCGCTTTTCAAGCAACTCAGCAGCGTTGAGGAGTTGGCTGCCGCCAGCGGCGCCAGCATTTCGGAAGTGGCTGACTACATCAACGCCTGCCATGCAATCGGCATCATTGAAGTGGAGCGTCCAGCGCCGCCGAAGCCCGACGTACCCGTGACACCGCCGCGTGGTGGGCTTTTGGGTCGCCTTCGTCGCGGTTGATTGCGGGCCAAACCATCACAAGTCGCGTAGTACGCGAGCAGCGGCGCCGCACAGAAGCGCCAGATTTGGCCTCACTGTTGCCACACTGTTCCTTGCTGCGCGGACGCCGAGCGCCGAAAATGGCGCTGGGTTGCAACCAAGACCAGCAGATATTGAACAGGCATGATTGAGCAGACATGATTGATGCTGCACGCTTTCCCCTGCTGGCGCAGATCGGCTCCCCCGCCGATTTGCGCCGCATCGATGAATCCCAATTGGCCACGGTGGCACGCGAGCTGCGTGGCTATCTGATCGACTCGGTGGGTCGCAGCGGCGGACACTTTGGCGCCGGTCTCGGCGTCATCGAATTGACCGTTGCCCTGCACTATCTATTCGAAACGCCGACAGATCGACTGGTATGGGATGTCGGCCATCAGTGCTACCCGCATAAAATTCTTACCGGCCGCCGCGACCGCATCCACACGGTCAAGCAAAAAGACGGCTTGGCACCGTTCCCACGCCGTGAGGAAAGCGAGTTCGATACCTTTGGCGTAGGCCATTCCTCGACTTCGATATCCGCCGCGCTGGGCATGGCTATCGCCCTCGCGCGCGCTGGCGATCCGCGCAAAGTGGTAGCTGTGATCGGCGACGGCGCGATGACCGCTGGCATGGCCTATGAGGCGCTCAACCACGCCGGCGGCATGGATCCCGAGCCCAATTTGCTGGTGATTCTCAACGACAACCGGATGTCGATCTCGGAGAACGTGGGCGGCATGACCAAGATGTTTGGTCGTATCACCGCCAGTCGCACCTTGAATGCGATGCGAGAGAGTGGCAAACGGCTGTTCGGCAACAAGCGCAAGGGTGCGGCGCGGTTTGTTCGGCGTTGGGAAGAACATTGGAAAGGCATGTTCGTGCCATCCACTCTGTTTGAGGAAATGGGCTTCCACTACACCGGGCCCATTGATGGCCACGACCTGGCCGCTTTGGTGGCTTCGCTGAAAACCCTGAAGACCTTGAAGGGCCCGCAGCTGCTCCACGTGATCACTACCAAAGGCAAGGGCTTTGAGCTCGCCGAGGGCGATCAGATTGAGTACCACGCCGTGGGGCCGTTTGATCCCAGCGTTGGCATCGTCAAGAAGGCCGGGGCCGGCAAGGCGACTTATACGCAGGTGTTTGGTGACTGGCTGTGTGACATGGCGGCGGCGGACGCACGCCTGCTCGCGATCACTCCCGCTATGCGCGAAGGCTCGGGCTTGGTGCGTTTCTCGAGGGAATACCCAAGCCGCTATTTCGATGTGGCGATTGCCGAACAGCACGCGGTGACCTTGGCTGCCGGCATGGCCTGCGAAGGCAGCAAGCCCGTCGTTGCGATCTACTCGACATTTCTGCAACGCGGCTTTGATCAGCTGGTCCACGATGTCGCGATACAGAACCTTGATGTCCTGTTCGCGGTTGATCGCGCGGGCGTGGTCGGACCAGACGGTGCGACCCATGCCGGCAGCTTTGATTTGAGCTATCTGCGCTGTTTGCCGAACATGGTCGTCATGGCGCCCGCCGATGAGCGCGAATGTCGGCAAATGTTGAGTACTGGCTATGCACACCAGGGACCGGCTGTCGTGCGCTATCCGCGTGGCAGCGGCCCGGGCGTCGCCATTGCCGACACGCTGGAGACCTTGCCAATAGGCAAAGCAGAGCCGCGTCGGCGCGGCCGCAACGTGGCCTTGCTGGCTTTTGGCCCCATGCTTGAAGTCGCGCTTGCCGTGGGCGAAGAGCTCAATGCCAGCGTGATCAACATGCGCTTCATCAAACCTTTGGATGGCGACCTACTGCGCGAGCTGGCGCGCACCCACGCGGCATTCGTGAGTATTGAAGACAACGCTATTGCCGGTGGCGCCGGCAGCGCGGTGGCCGAGTTTTTCGCAAGCTCCGGAATCCACGCGCCGATGCTGCATCTGGGCTTGCCCGACGCGTGGCTGGAGCACGCCAGCCGCGAACAAGTGCTCGCAGAGGCAGGGCTCGACGCCGCAGGCATCAAGGCTGCCATCTTGCAACGCTTTCCGCGTGAGCCGCAGCTCGCGCCGCGCACGGCCGCAGGCTGACGATGATCAGCGTGCCCGTCTCTTGGCTGAGTCGCGATGGCAGCGCCCGTTTGCATGGGGTTCTGCTGCAGGATGGCGGCAGTGTGTTGTTGCAGTACCAGACGCGCGATTGGCATCAGGGCGCGCAGCGCTCGACCGCACGTGAACTCAAGCTCAGCGCAGATAACATTGTCCTGGTCGGCTATTCCGCAGGGCTGTTATGGAGTTCGCCACGGATCGAAATCCAGTCGTCCGACTTTGTTTCACTTGCAGCATTGGATGCAGATCAATCGGGCCACCTGCGGTTTCGCGTGCGTGGCAGGCAACGCACTGCGGCCAAAAAACTGGTTCAGGAACTCAACTCGGCGTTGGCTGAAGTGCGTTTTTCGCGCTGGACGCGTGACATGGATCGCTTGGCACCGACGCCGCCAAGCGCGGATGAAGCCAAGCCCGGCGAGTGAACACGGCGCTCAGACGCGTCTGATCAAGCGGGCCTGATCGGGCGGGCCTTTTCAGGCGGGCCTGATCAAAGCATGTGATCCGGCCTCGGTAATCAAACTTGATGTTGAACTTTTTTTGCAAATGCGTTCTCCAAGTCGCCCATGCATGCACGCTTTCCCACATTGCCGGTGTTCATTGGATTGGCACTGATGTTTCCGCTGGCCAGCCTTGCCGCCAGCATGGGTTCAGGCCCGCTGCGGACTGATCACCTCACCTCGCAATTGGTGGCGCAATCAACGACAGCGGTTGCCGGCCAGCCTCTGCGCCTTGGCCTGCGAATGGTCCACGATCCGCACTGGCATACCTATTGGCGAAATCCAGGCGACTCTGGCCTCGCCACCCGGATCGAGTTGGAGCTGCCTGCGGGCGTGACTGCTGGCGAAATCGAATGGCCGGCACCGCGGCGATTCGACGTCGAGGGCATCATCAATTTTGGCTATGCGGAGACGCTGTTGCTGCCGATCACGCTGCAGGTTGCAGCGGGCTTTGCTGGTGCTTCAGTCAACATCACGGCGCACGCCAGTTGGCTGGTTTGCGAAGTTGAATGCGTGCCCGGCCGTGGCAGTTATCAGCTGCAGGTGCCCATTGCGGATGGGCCGACCGATAGAACTGCGTCCGCAGACCCTCGCTGGATTGCCGACTTTGATTTGGCCAGCAAGCGGCAACCGCGATCGCTTGAAGCCAACGCCGGGATGCGCCGCGTCGATGAGCATGTGCTCGTCGACATCCACAGCAGCAACCTGCCACCCGATATCGCCGCCTGGGAAATCTTTCCGCTGCAACCACAGATCATCGTCAACGGCGCCTATCCCATGTGGACCCGCTTGGAAGACGGCATGCGCATGCGCCTGCCGATCAGCGAGGCGTTCACCAGTCTGCCCGCCCGTTCCGACTTCCTGCTCGTAAAGGACGATCAGGCACTGATCGTCAACGCGCGTGTAACACCGACTCCTTGATACTGGCGCCATCACTACTCGAGCTGCGACTGCTTGAGCGACGACCACTTGAGCCTTGACCTACTTCAACGGGAATCCGCCATGAAGCACTTTTCAATTGCCGCCGCCTTCGCCTCGATTCTTGCTGTTACCGCCACGCAAGCCAGCCCCGCCAAGGTCGGCGAACCAGCGCCTGCGTTCACCTTGACGGATTCCAACGGCGTCCAACATTCATTGGCTGACTTTGCCGGCAAGACCGTCGTGCTGGAGTGGACCAATCACGAGTGTCCGTTTGTGAAGAAGCACTACGAGAGCAGCAATATGCAGGCGCAACAGACCGCGGCAACGGCCGACGGCGTCGTCTGGCTGAGCATCAATTCCTCCGCGGCGGGCAAGCAAGGCAATGTCGATGGCAGCGCAGCGAACCGCTTGCGCACGCAAGCCAAGGCCGCCAGTACCGCCTATTTGCTCGATGCCACCGGCGTGACCGGGCGCATGTACGCAGCAAAGACCACGCCGCACATGTACATCATTGACCCCAAAGGCGTGCTGCGTTATGCGGGCGCAATCGACAGCATTCCCAGCGCCGATCCTGCTGACATTCCCAAGGCCACCCAATATGTGAGTACCGCACTCGCCGAGCTGGCCGCTGGAAAGCCGGTGACCACCGTCGTCACCCAAGCCTACGGCTGCAGTGTCAAGTACTAATCGGCGATTTTTTCGTTCTTTAGAGGGAGCGGCGGAAGCCGCGATGATGTCGCCGCAAGCTGAGTTCCTTCGCGGCTGCCGCCGCTCCCACAACAGCTCGCGACGACTTGGCTGTACGGGTTCTGTGGGAGCGGCGGAAGCCGCGATGATGTCGCCGCAAGCCGAATCCCTTCGCGGCTGCCGCCGCTCCCACAACAGCTCGCGACGACTTGGCTGTGTGGGTTCTGTGGGAGCGGCGGAAGCCGCGATGATGTCGCCACAGGGCAAACTCATTTGCTGCAAACGCCGCTTCCTCAACTGCCGCTGCCTCCCGTGGTTGCAGGATTGAGTTGAACCAAGCGAGGCTCGAACGGATGCGCGAAGTTGAAATCGAGTCCGATACTCCGTCCCTTCCCGCGATCAATGGCCGATTGAGCAAGCCCACCGGCAGCAGCGATTCAACCGCCGCCGGCTAAACTCAAATTCCGTCCTGCGAGCCCAACCACGTGTCCTTACGTCGCCGTCTCGCCGATTTCGGTTTCGAATCCAACGTCGACTACGATTACGCCTTGCGCTGCGTATTCGATTCTGAACAGTCTCATCTGCGGTTGATGCATGTCGATGGTCGCGGCGGCCGCCGCAAGACCGCCTTTGCCAACGCATTGGCGCACGCGCTCGACTATCCGCACATTCTGTATCACGACTTCAGCGGCCCCCACTTGCCTGCGTCCACGCTGGCAGTGCAACTGGATGGCGGCAGCGTGGGCCCGCCCGAACCCGGCTTGACGGCGTTCGAGCGCGCCGTAGCGGAAGCCTGCGCCTACTCGGAAGCCTCCCGCACCATTCTCATCCTCGATCAACTGCAAGCTGCCGAGTTCGCCGATCAGCTGCGTTTGGTGAGTTTTGCCAGCAGCGGAGAATGGACTGCTGGCTCTGCCACTCTGGTCGCCAATCGCCGCCATTTGTTGTTGCTGGTGATCGCCGAGGACGCGCTGTATCACTCGTTGGCGCGTCTTTCCTATCGGGTGTGGACAGACTCCGAAGGCGCATTTCTGGATTTCCGGCTGGAGGACTTCGGCTTGCCGGCCGATGCGGCCGATTTGCTCGACTCGCTGGTGCGCTTGTTCGTCGCCTTGGGCAGCTCGCCCACCACCGGCGAGTTCGCGCGCCTGTTACGCGATGTACTGGATCGCGTGCGCAGCGAAGAACAGTTGCGGCAGTCGATATTCGGCTGGACCGAGAACGTCGAACGCGCCCGCTTGTACGCCCCCGATATCACCCCGCAACTGGCCGCCGTGGTGGACGCGATTGGCCACTTTCATGGGCTTGACCATATCGAGATGTAGCGCCGGGATGCTGCATTCGGCGGCTCGCTAGCACGATCAGGGCGAGATGGACTGGCGAGGGGCTCGACCGTTCGTACTCGACCACCAAAGATGCTAGCCCGGATTTTTCACGAATCGCGCACGCCCTCGCTTGTCTCCTGCCCGCATAGGGGAACTCTCTTCAGTCGGCCGTAAATCCCGATACGGCGCTCCTTCAGTGAACCCCCCTGTGCGATCGGTTTCCTGCGCGATCATCGTGCGCATTCATGAGAAGGCCGGGCTTAGAAGAAAACCCGCACGCCGGCACTGACATTGCGTCCCGGCAGGACCACGACGTCTTTCAGGAACGATGTGTGCACACGCCCTACTTGGTCACTCAGGTTGTTGGCGTCAACAAACAGCTCCCAGCCGAATTTGCTGGAATCGAGGTGATAGGCGAAGTGGGCGTCGACCAAGGTGTAACCGTCGCTCGGGGTTTCATTGAGGGCGACGTCGTCTTGCTCGTCATAGCGGGTGGCACCCAGTGAGACTCGCCAAGCGTCGGCATTCCAACGCAATTCGGCGCCCACCCGCGATGGCACGATGCGCGGCACATTGCCGCCGGCAGCAAACGTGGCACGGACGTGATCGGTGAACACGCGGGCGTCCAAGCGACCGGATGCGGAGTCGACAAGGTGCGCGATGGCCTCGACTTCAAAACCGCGGAACTTGGCGTCCGCAGCGGTCCACAAGCGAATGGGCAACGGATCTTCGCCTTCATCACCGGCTTCAAAATCACCACTATCAAACAGGTAGATGAAGTCATCAAAGCGGGTCTGATACAGCGATGCTTTGAGTTCGAATTGCTCACTGTGGAAATGCATACCCAATTCGACTTGCTTGGCGCTTTCGACATCCAGCGCTGGATCGCCAATCTCAAATGACGCGGTGGCCACGTGCGGGCCGTTGGCAAACAATTCTTCCTCCGCCGGCGCGCGCTCAGCGCGGTCAAGGACTAGGCTGAAACGCCACTGATCGGACACTTTCCAGATCGCATCGGCGGAAATGCTGAAAGGGTTGAAGGAGCGATCAGGCAAGCCGCCATCCGGCTCCGAGTGGACGCGATCAATGCGCGCGCCGAGGTCGAACTGAACTGCGTTCCACGTCGTCTGCTCGGTGACGAACACACCACCGGAGCGGGTCTGCGTCCGCGGTACAAATGCTTCCTCACCGATCGCTTCAAACTCGCGGGTGAAAAGTTGCGCGCCGATGGCACCGAGCCAGCCGCCGGGGTTGCCGTGGGTCAGTTCCACGCGGCCTTCGGTGGCTTGATTGAAGAACACGGTGCCGACTTCCTCACCTTCGAACTCGGTGTGGTCGTAGTCGGTGTGGGCGAGGCTCGCGCGCAGCCCGGAAAACACGCCGAACTCTCTTAACAGGCCGCCCTTGGCCTCATAGCGGTCTTGCGATAGATCCAAGAACACGCCGCGTTCACCATTGGCCAAGTCGCCGGGTTCGCCGGGATTGCCATAGGTGTCTTCGTACTTGGAAATCGAAACCCCGAAAAAGCCTTCGTCGCTCACCCATGAGCTACCCAGCGCGCCGGTCTTGGTGTCGATATAACTATTCGGCTGAGTACCGTCGGGCGTGTCGTAGTCACGTTGATTGCGGTACAGGGCATCAGCGTGCAGCACCATCGCGCCGTCCAGCGCGGATGCGTCCACTCGCGCCATCACCGTCGAACCGTCGCTCACCGAATCGGTGCGAAACTCGGCGCGGCCTTGCAGGGCTGCATCCAGCGCCCGCTCAGCGATACGCCCGTCAACCACGTTGACCACGCCCCCAATGGCGCCGCTACCGTAAAGCAGGGTTGCTGGGCCTTTCAGCACTTCGATTTGCTCGGCGAGAAATGGCTCCAGGGTCACGCCGTGGTCTTGGCTGATCGTGGATACGTCTTGGGTGGCCAAACCGCCGGCCAGCGTGCTCACCCGCGCGCCATCCAACCCGCGAATGATCGGTCGACCCACGCCTGCTCCAAAGTTTGAACTCTGAACGCCCGGCAGTTTGCCCACGGTTTCACCCAAGGTGGCGGCGCGCGCTTCGTCGAGCTTCTCGCCGGACAGTACTTCTACTGGTTGCGCCAACTCTTCCGCCGACTGCCGCAAGGGGCTGGCAAAGACCACAATCTCGTCCAAGGACTCAGGCGTGTCATGCCGCGAATCACTGGCCTGTGGCTCGGCTGCCAATAGCAGCGAAGGCAGCACAAGGGCGAGGTAGAGCGGCGAACGGCGCAGGGAAGCAAGCAACTGCAAGTTGGTCATCACGAAGTCTCCTGGGAAATCAACTGCCAATGTTATAATGTTTCGCACCTAACGCAAGGTGCTGATGGCCGGGGCCTGTTGCTGCTGGCGCACAAAGCGAGCAACGCGCAGGTTCCACAAGTGCGCTGTGGCGAGGGTAAATCCACCGGCCAACACGATGGCACTGGTCACATGAGGAGAGGGCAACGGGGTTAGCGTGCCGACGACGATCAGGCCGGCGGCGAAGGTGCCCATTGAGCTTGGACCCCAGTTTCGGTGTACCCACCAGCCTGAGCCCAAAGCGATGGTGGCCATAGTCAAAGCAGACACCGCCAGCACCCACTCCATGTTTCGCAACCATGTCAATGGCAGCCCAGCGATCTCGCCTCGTAGCCACAATGCGGGGTAGGCAAGAAGAAGCGCCGAGACCAGCACGCAGTGCAAACCGCATAAAGTGGAGATCGCCGCGCCCGCGCGATCCATCCACTCATTACCGAATCGCATCGCACACTCCTCGAAACTAAATGTTACGGTATAACATACCTATCAAGTCTAGGAAGCGCCTTATGCGCCGCATTTTTTTAGCCGCTTCAGTGTTGGCCTCCACATTCATCCATGTCGTGAATGCAGCGCCTGCGCATGAGCACGGCGTGGCCAACCTGGACGTCGCCGTGGACGGCGATACCGTTGCGTTCTCGCTGCGCGGTGCGGCGGAGGGATTTGTCGGCTTTGAGCACGCTCCTAGCCTGCCAGAGGAGCGCGTGACTTGGACTCAGGCACAAGCACTACTTAGTAGCGGCGAATTGTTCGTGCTGGATGCGGCTGCTCACTGCCTGCTGGCTCCTGCTTCGATGCAGCTCGAGTTTGCGTCTGGCGAGATGCGTGAGACGGCAGGCGAAGTCGCGAAGCCACATCACGACGAAGCTCAACACGACCAATCACATCACGACGCCGACGGGCATGACGAAGATGAGCACGCTGACGCGCACGCCGACTGGTCGGCCAACTGGCAGGTTGAATGCGCTGACCCATTAAAGCTGCGTTCCTTGCGGGTTGATGTGTTCCAGCATTTCGCCAACTTGCGTGAAATGCGCGTGCAACTGATCACTCCAACGCAGCAGACGGCGGCTGACTTGAGCCCCCAATCGAACACTGTCGCGTTGGTCCCAGACCAGTGAATGCGACGCCCGTCCTTGCGATGCGTGAAGTGGTCCACGCTTGGCCGGGTGGACATGCGCCTGGGCTGTGCATCGCTGGATTCGAGGTCGCAGCCGGTGAGCGCGTGTTTCTGCGCGGTTCCAGCGGCTCTGGCAAGAGCACTTTGCTCAATCTGATCGCTGGAACACTGGCGCCACGCTCGGGTTCGATTCAGATTGAAGGCGTCGAGATCACCACCCGCCGCGCTGGAGCCTGTGATCGCTTGCGCGCGGATCGACTGGGCGTGGTGTTTCAGCAGTTCAACCTGCTGCCGTTTTTGTCGATGCAAGACAATGTCACCCTGCCTTGTCGTTTCAGCATGGCGCGCCGCCGCCGCACCGAACGCGAACACGCGTCGCTCGACGCCGCCGCGCACGACTTGTTGCAGCGCTTGGGCTTGAGTGGCCGCGCACTAATGCAACGCCGAGTGGCTGAGCTGTCGGTGGGTCAACAACAGCGGGTTGCCGTCGCCCGCGCCTTGATCGGCTCACCCGCTTTGGTACTCGCCGATGAGCCAACCTCGGCGCTGGACACGCAGGCGCGCGACGCTTTCCTCAACTTGCTCAATGCCGAGCTGACGCGCACCCGAGCGGCGGTGGTTTTTGTCAGTCACGACGCAGCGCTCGCCCATCATTTTGACCGCGCTATTGAACTTGCCGACATTGCGGATTCACACGCTGCCGCTGAGTTGGCCTGAGATGCGAAGCCTGCTCACCCTCGCCTATCGCAGTCTTTTGGCACGTCGCTTTACGGTCGGACTGACCGTGCTCACCATTGCCTTGAGCGTCACCCTGTTGCTGGGCGTGGAACGCTTGCGCGACGAAGCTCGCACTTCGTTCCTGCGCAGCGTTGCCGGCACCGATCTCATCGTCGGTGCCCGCGCACATCCCGTGCAACTGCTGCTCTATTCGGTATTTCGCCTGGGCGATGCCAGCAACAACCTCTCCTGGCAAAGCGCACAGTGGATTGCCGGATTGCCCGAGGTGGCGTGGAGCGTGCCGATTTCGCTGGGCGATTCGCACCGTGGCTATCGCGTTATTGGCACGACGCCCGCCTATTTTGAACACTTGCAGACCGGCGGTGGACGGCCATTGTCGATGGCAAGCGGCGAAGTCTTCTCAGCGGTTTTTGAAACTGTCCTCGGTGCCGATGTGGCGCGTGAGTTGGGGTATCAGGTCGACAGCCGTATTGTGTTGGCGCACGGCACTGGCCAAGTGACGGCGCAGAAACACGACGATCAACCATTTGCTGTGGTCGGCGTTTTGGATGCCACCGGCACTGCCATCGACCAAGGCGTTTACGTGTCCTTGGCTGCGCTTGAAGCGATCCATCTCAATTGGCGCAGCGGCACCCGCATCGGCCGCGCTCCGTCCATCGACGATGTTGATCCGAAATTGCTGGAACCACGCAATGTCACCGCGCTGTTCGTCGGTCTAAAAAGTAGAATCGCCACCTTCGGTGTACAACGCGCCGTCAATGCCTACGCTATCGAACCGCTGTCGGCGGTTCTCCCCGGTGTCGCCCTGCAACAGCTTTGGTCGATGCTCGACGAGGCCGAGCGAGCCCTATCGATGGCCGCCGCCTGCGTCGTGGCCGCCGGCTTTATGGTTCTGCTCACCACCATTCTTGCGACCTTGAATGAGCGCCGTCGCGAAATGGCCATATTGCGCGGAGTCGGCGCGAGCGCGAGGCATGTATTTGGACTGCTACTCACCGAAGCGGCACTTTTGTCAGCCATGGGCGCGACCTTGGGCGCGCTATTAGTTGAGCTGCTTCTACTCGTCTTGAGTCCGTGGTTACAGGCCCGGTATGGCATTTTTTTGCAAGCGGGTTTGCCGCGCTGGGAAACCCTCCGGCTTGTCGCTGCCGTGGCCGGAATGGGTACGCTGTTGGGCGTAGTCCCCGCCATCCTCGCTTACCGCCGCTCCGTGCAAGACGGCATGACTCTCAAGATCTAGGATGCCCACCATGTCACTCCAAATAGTTGCATTTACGCTAATGTTGGTCGTGGCCGGCCCGCTCGCTGCGGCAACGATGCGCGAGATTGATTGGCTCGAAATGATCCCTGCCGACGAACTTAGCGCACTGGAAAACGGGCCATCAATCGACCATAGCGGCGGCGGCATGGAGCAGTTGATGACCAGCGTCAACACTGTCGCAAAAATGCACGGTGTGCGCGGCAAATTACCCGGCTACGCGGTACCGCTCAATTCCAATGATGACGGTGCGATCATCGATTTTTTCTTCGTCCCCTACTTCGGCGCGTGCATGCACATGCCCCCACCACCGCCCAACCAGATTGTCTACGTCAAACCCAAGCAACCATTGATGATGGGAGGCGATTATTGGTCTCCTTACTGGGCCATCGGCACCTTGCGTACAGAGGTGAGCGAGAACGCCGCAGTCACCGCCGCCTACGTCATGGAGTTGGAATCACTTGAAGTGATGGAGGAAGATCCTTGGTGAACTTGCATCGAAGTCTGTTACTCATCGGACCACTGTTTCCGACGTTTGCCCTAACTTGCGAAGACCACGGCGGTGGCTTTGGCTTGTGGGCTCGCTATCAGCATGCGAGCTATCGAGCCGTTAGCGAACAAGCAGAGGAAGAAGTGTTTGCGCCAGCATCGAAAGCGCCAAGAAAAATGCGCCGAGAGAAATGCGCCGAGAGAAATGCGCCGACCACCGCAAAACTTCCAACATTTAGCTCGCAAGCGCGCAGCGCCTCCAGAAATTACGCAGGCCAATGCAGAACCCGAACAAAAGCCTTCGCGCTGAGGCTATCTGAATTCAGGTGCCATTGGACGCGAATTGGATGGCGACTAGCGGCGACCGCGCAGCAGATGCAGCACCCCATACAGCGCAACCAACGCCGCCAAGGCGACCGCAATTGCGCTCCACTCGGCAGCGGTCAGGGTCGCGAGGATCGCGATCATTGCCAAGCTGGCGATGAGCGGGATCAAGGCACCTGCTGGCATAACAAATGGCTCGCCGCGTTCGCGCAGATTGAGGCGCTGCGCATGCCATGCGGCGATGCTGACAGCGAGGTAGATCAAACAATTCGCGCCACCGGAAATCAGGGCCAAGGTTTCAAAGTTGCCAGCCATCGCCAACGCGCAACCCACTACGCCGTGGCAGACAATGGCAAGCAGCGGCACCCGATGGGTAGCGCTAACGCGACCAAAGGCGCGTGGCAAAAATCCATCGCGGCCGAGCGCGAAAAGCAAACGCGAAGATGCCAACAGGTTGCCCATCAAAAAGCCCGCCATCGACACACCGGCGGTGATCAGCAAGGCGATCAATCCCGGCGACCATAGTGTCGCCGCGGCCTCGGCAATTGGCGCGTTGCTGGCGGCGAGTTGCGGACCCAGCAGACCTTGGCAAACGACCTGGATGCCGACATACAGCAGAACCACAAGCAGGATCGCCGCCATCGTCGCGCGCGGCACACTGTGCGCTGAGTCGCGTAATTCGCCAGAGGGAATCAACGCGGTTTCCATGCCCGAATAGGCAAACATGACCAGTACCATCGAGGTGCCAAGCATGCCAAGCGAAGGCACATCGAACCAACTTATCTGGTTCCAATCGACGAAGAACAAGCCGATTGCGACCAGCAAAAACAACGGCGTCAACTTGAGCGTGGCCAACACCGATATCGCGCGTGCACCCAACTTGACGCCAAATGCATTGAGCGCAATCAACACCGTGTACACGCCCACCAGCAGCATGGCGCGAGGGCCGCTCTCGGCGAACATCGGAAATGCCTTGGCAACCTGCGAGGTCAAGGCCGCTGCAACACCGCCGCTGGAAGCCGCATTGCAAATCCACATCAGCGCGCCAGCGATGAAACCCGGGAACGGCCCGAACGCCACGGTGACGTAGGTGTACGGACCGCCGGTTGCGCCCGCCCGGCTGCCAATGGCTGCAAAACACAGCGCAATGGGGATGATGGCCAGCGCACCGGCAACAAATGCGATGGGCGCGGACGGGCCCATGCGGGTCATCAGCAAGGCCGGCAGCATGAAGATACCAGCGCCGACAATGATGTTGATGATCGCCGCCGTCAGCGCCACGCCACCCACCGCTCGGACCAAAGCCGCCTCACCTTCGAGCCCAGTGGCGGCGGGTTGTACGGATCGGGGTGAACTCATGTGGGCGGTTATCCAGCGCGCGAAAGGTGCGCGCGAGCATCACATGAAGGACGCAAAAACCGAAAGGGATTTCTACGTTACAGCGGTTTCTGGCGGGGATAAAACCCGGCTCTGTATCGAGCGCTGGTTTGTGGGACCGCCGGGGCAAGCCAGGATTTCGACGCCGCGAGGCCAGTCCACTCGCGGCGTCCGCCGCTCCCACAACCGCTGGGGTCGAATTGCAGTTCTGCGGCGAGCTTGCGGTCGGTCGCCGTTGTAGATCTATTTGGAATCGCGGGTGGAAACGCCGCGCGCGGGATGGTCGGTAAAAAATCCGCTGACACCGGCGTCAAGCAAGCGGCGCAGCTCTTGCTCCATGCTCAGGGTTGCACCGCTCTGATCTGCAACCAGAAAAGTGGGCTCCGCGCGCAGGGTGTAGGGATGCACGAGCAAGCCAGCGGCGCGCGCGTTCGCGATGACGGGATGAATGTCACCGGTGAGGCGTTGCCTGGGAAGATTCGGATCATCCGGCACGGGATCGATGGGCTCGCGCATCAGCACGTTGTCTTTCCACGGACCGATGCCGGCAATACCGTTGGCTTTGAGCCAACCGAGTGCCGCAGGCTTGGTAAGGTCGGCGTATTTGAGTTCAGCATCGATGGGTCTGCCAATGGCGGCTGCCAGACCGCGGTAACTTCCATCTAAATCGTCACCTTGAGCGACAGCGAACTGCACATCATAGGGTTGCGCGAATGCGCGGCTGGCTGACTTCGATTCAATATCTCCGAACAGCAACACCAGCGGCAGTTGCAATCTCGCCGGCGGCAAAATCTCTTGGCCGAGCTGCAACAAATTGGCCACTTCAAAACTCTGGATAAACACCCGCATTGAGTCAGTAAAGCTCGCCGCAACCAGCTGCTCGACGAGCATCTGCCCCAAGCAGCGTCTGATCGGTTGCCCATCGATATGCTTGCCTTCGGAAGCAAACCAGGTCGGATGTTTGGTTTCCGGATAGATGCCAACGATGCGCCCACGCGCCTCGAATGCGCGGACCAATGCAAGTATCTCAGCCAATGTTGGAACGGTCTCTCGACCATCGTATTGGGTGTTCTGCGGACGCAGTTGTGGAATGCGTTCGCGCGCGCGCAGAGTTTTGATTTCAGCCAAGCTGAAGTCTTCGCTAAACCACCCGCTGACATGGTTGCCATCGATGCGTTTGCTGGTCTTCCTATCTGCAAACTCTGGGTGAGCGGCAACATCGGTGCTGCCGGACAACTCGTTTTCATGGCGCGCGATCAGCACGCCATCGCGAGTAGGCACGAGGTCGGGCTCGATGAAATCGGCACCTTGTTCAATGGCGAGTCGATAGGCGGCCAAGGTGTGTTCGGGACGCTCGCCACTGGCACCTCGATGAGCGATGACGATGACGTGTTGAGTGACCATTTCGGCTGCCAGTGGCGCGTCTAAAGGCTGACTCGATGCAAACTGCGGGACGGCGACAAATACCGCTAGCAGCAACCCGTAACCTTGGCCAGTTGCGGCCACGCAGTCACTCGCGATCGCGACCGCGCGCATCCGCCGGCTCACGCTCTGGCGCTTGCTCGTCGCTGTATTCCTCTTCGATGGCGCCCTCGGAGTTTTGTGACACCGCATCCTGCGCCGCCGCCGTGGCCGATTTTTCTTCACCGACGTGATACGCCGCGAATCCTGGCAATACCACCTGATTGCGCGCCATACCGATCACCCGGCCATTGATGGGCGAATAGATTACCCGCTCGATGTTGTTGATAGGGTCCACCACCACGCCCATCGATTGCGCCACTTCGACGCGCTCGCCGAGCACGACATGGCTGATCAGCATGCCGCCGCTGTTGGCACGCACCCAGCGCGAATCGTAGAACACCGCCTGCGGCTCACTGCGGGCGGGTGCCTGTGAGGTCATATCGAGCTCGTACAACAGTACTTCGATCGAGCGCACGCTGGCCTCGATTTCGGGGATCTGCAACAACCCCGGTGCGCCGGATTCAAACGTCACCGACGGGATACCTACGCGACTAGCCGCCGAGCGCAGCATGCCGGTGGCACCCGCGCTGTGCAGCACCGGTGTGGCCCCAAACTTGGCCGCAAATGCGAGCACTTCAGGATTGCGCAAGTCGGCACGCACCTGCGGCAAGTTGCTGCGATCAAACGAGCCGGTATGGAAGTCGACCAAGGCCTCGCACTTTCTGACCACACCCGTAAAAAAGCTTTGCGCGATGCGTGAAGCGATGCTGCCGACGCGGGTGCCCGGAAAGTAACGATTCAAGTCGCGCCGATCCGGTAGATAGCGCGTGCCACTGCTGAAGCCGAACAGGTTGACGATGGGAACGCCGATCAAGGTGCCGCTGAGCTGCGCAGGATCGACCCCATGAATGATGCGGCGAACCGTTTCCACGCCGTTCAATTCATCGCCGTGGATACCTGCGGTCAGGCACAACACTGGCCCCGGTCGCAGCCCATGCACCACCACCACCGGGCTGACCATCTCGCCGCCCGCAAACGATTGGCTCGCGCTCCACTCAAGCTGGGCACGCGCACCGGGCAACACTTCTTGACCGAGGATGCTGAAATTCGGCATCTGCGGCGGGCCAATGAACGCCACTGAAGCAGGGTCGCCAGTGGGCTCCAGCGCCGGCGGTCCGATGAAGTTGGCAGCGGAGTTCGCTGCGTCAGACTCCTGGTCCTGGGCGACCACCGCCGTGGTGATGATTGCGGCAGTGACGAGCAGACTCGCAAGCAGCATCCGCTCCCAGTGCGGTAATCGCATCACTCCGCCTTGCTGCAGCGAGCGCAAATGCCGTGCACTTCGAGCGTCTGTGCTTGCGGTCGAAACCCAAGGGCGGCTGCGCGCTGCGCCAGCAAGCGGGTGACCTCTTCGTCTTCCAGTTCAACCGCCACCTGGCAGCGGTTGCAAATCAGAAACGGCACCGAATGCGATTGCCTTGGATGATGACAACCCACAAACGCCGCGATCGATTCAAGCTTGTGGATAAAGCCATTCTCGAGCAAAAAATCGAGCGCTCGATAGACCGTAGGCGGCGCGGTCGGCCCGTGCGTGTCGCGCATCAACTCGATCAATTCATAGGCTTTCACTGGCGTCTTCGAGCCAGCAATCAAACTCAGAACCTGCAAACGCAGCGGAGTGAGCCGCACCCCGCGCTCGCGACACACATTGGCGACTTCCGCAAGCAAACTGCGGCTGTCATGAACGTGTTGCTCGGGGTGCGAACAGACCTGCTGATGTGCAATTTGCGTCATACAAAGCATCTTAACCCGGACTTTTCATAAATCGCGCACGCCCTCACTTGTCTTGCGACCGCACAGGGCAGTCACTTCAGTCGGCCGTCAGAGAATCCCCGGTGCGATCTGATCCGACACGAGGATCGCGCGCTTTCATGAAAAGGCCGGGGTGGCATGGGCATTGCGGGCAGCCACGTGGCAACAGCGGGCCTTCAGCGCGTGGATTCATTCACGCTTTTGCAATGGCTGCTTCGATCCGAAGCAAGGCTTGCTCGCGCCCCGTCAAGAACACGGTGTGCTCAATCGATGGCGACACGGCAGTGCCGGTGATCGCTACCCGCAACGGCTGCGCCACCTTGCCCATGCCCAGGCCCAATATCTCAGCCACGCGGCGCAAGCCAGCATCAACGGCAGTCGGGCTCCACTCGGTCAATCCACTCAACTCGGCTCGCACCGCTTCCAATGTGGCCGCCGTACCCAGCAGATGTTTGCTGACCGCCGCCTCGTCGTAGCTCTGCAACGGGGTAAACCACACGGCGGCACGCTCGGCCATGTCTTTGAAGTTCTTCACCCGATCACGCAGGGCGACAATGACGTCCGCCGCGCGCGGTCCGCTCTCAAGATCGAACCCGGCCGCCCGCAGGTGCCATTCGAAATGGGGCGCCAACGACTCAGGATCATCCGTCTTCAGGTAGTGCTGATTCAGCCACGACAACTTGTCGATATCGAAGCGCGAAGGCGATTGGTTGACGTCCTCGCAGCGGAACAGCGCAATCAGTTCCTCACGCGAAAAGATTTCCTGGTCACCATGTGACCAACCCAGACGCGCCAGGTAATTGAGTACCGCATGCGGCAGAAAGCCGTCATCACGGTATTGCATCACGCTGACCGCGCCGTGCCGTTTCGACAGCTTGGTGCCATCGGGTCCAAGGATCATCGGCAGGTGCGCAAACGTTGGTACCGGCGCACCCAGTGCGTGATAGATATTGATCTGCCGAGGTGTGTTGTTGACATGGTCGTCGCCGCGCACGACATCGGTCACCCGCATGTCGACATCATCCACAACAACGGCGAAGTTGTAGGTCGGATAGCCGTCCGAACGCACCAGCACCAAGTCATCAAGCTCGTTATTACTCCACTCGATGCGGCCTTTCACCTTGTCCTCAAACACCACGCTGCCGGTGCTGGGATTGCGGAAGCGCAGCACGCGATTAGGGTCCTCGCGCAACGGCTCGTGCAAGTCACGGTAGTGACCGTTGTAACGCGGCTTGCGACCTTCCGTCATCGCCTGCGCGCGCATCGCATCGATCTCTTCGCGCGACTCATAGGCGTAATAAGCCTTGCCTGCCCGCAACAATACCTCAGCGACTTCGCGATAGCGCTCCAGGCGCAGGGTTTGATAGTAAGGGCCTTCGTCAGCCACCAGACCCAACCATTGCATGCCGTCGACGATGGCCTGTACGGCCGCATCAGTGCTGCGCTCGCGGTCGGTATCTTCCACCCGCAAAATAAACTCGCCGCCTTGCCGGCGCGCCTCCAACCAGCTGTATAGCGCGGTACGGGCGCCGCCGATGTGCAGGAAGCCAGTGGGACTGGGGGCAAAGCGCGTGCGGCAGGTCATCGGGGCAGGCATCAAAAAGCGGGGGAGCGATTCTACCCGAGCAAACTACCCGAGCAGCCTGCTGATGCACCCTATTGGAGTAACCTCCCGGCTGCACGCTAGCGAGCGCAGGGAGCCGCGCAGTCGGCGCTGCGTCAAACCTCGGTTGCCAGTCAGCACGTCACCGGTCAGTCGCCAAGCCTTGCCCAGCAAGCGCTTGGCCACCCAAGCTTTCGCAGCCGTGCCTCTCCGCCTATCATCCGTCCCCATTACCCGTCGTGGAGTGTCACCATGTTTACCCGTCTCGTGATCGCCGTTGGCTTGCTGCTTCCAGCGTGTGTACTGGCCCAAGAAACTGCAGCACCTGCGCCAGCTGCAGTCGCCGACCCGGCCACTGTCGCTGAAGTCGTGGCACCGAACCCACGGCTTGCCCTGCGCACCAACCAAGGCGACATCATCATCGAATTGGAAGCCACCAAGGCACCCAAGAGCACCGAGAATTTCCTCCAGTACGTCAAGGATGGCCATTACAACGGCACCATCTTTCACCGTGTGATCGACGGCTTCATGGCGCAAGGCGGTGGCTTCACCTCTGACTTGCAGATCAAGCCAACCAAGCCGGCCATTCAAAATGAAGCCAACAATGGCCTGAGCAATCTGCGCGGCACCCTGGCGATGGCGCGCACCGGCGAGCCACATTCGGCGCAGGCGCAGTTCTTCATCAATCTGGTCGACAACCCGCGCCTCGACTTTGTCAGCGAGCAGAATGGTTTCACCTGGGGCTATGCCGTGTTTGCCAAAGTAGTCGAAGGCATGGACGTGGTGGACCGCATTCGGGTGATCCCGACCGGGCCGCAAGGTCCTTTCGCCAAGGATGTGCCGACTCAGCCGGTGATTATCGAGCGCGTTGATTTGCTTGAGGCTTCGGCCATTCCGGCAGCTACCGAGCCCACTTCCACGGCCCCAGCCACACCGCCCGCCACGCCACCGGTGCAGTAAGGCACTGATTCGCGGACAACATGGCCCTGCCCTGCAGGGCGAGTCGCATGCGCACACTGTTCATTTCCGACCTGCACCTCGATCCATCGCGGCCAGCGCTGACGGCGATCCTGTTGCGTTTTCTCGCTGGGCCGGCGCGCAGCGCGGATGCTCTGTTCATCCTCGGGGATCTGTTCGAGGCCTGGATCGGCGACGACGCGGCCGACACGCTGGCAGATTCGGTAGCCAGCGGTTTGCGTGAACTCGTTGAGTCTGGCGTACCGGTGGGCTTCATCTGCGGCAATCGCGATTTCCTGCTCGGCGCAGACTACGCCGCGCGCTGCGGCATGCGGCGACTGCATGACCCGTGCGTGGTATCGCTGGACGGCCGCCCCACCCTGCTCAGTCACGCTGACGCCCTGTGCATCGGCGATCTGGCTTATCAAGCCTTTCGACGACAGGTGCGTGACCCGGAGTGGCAAGCAGGCTTTCTCGCCCAATCCCTGACCGCCCGTCGCGCCTTTGCGGAGCAAGCACGCAGCGCCAGTGCCGCCCATCAACGCGGCATGGATGCGCTGATCAGCGACGTCGATGTTGCCAGCGTGGCGAGCATGCTGGCGTTTTACGGTATTGATCGCCTCATCCACGGCCACACGCATCGACCCGCGACACACGTGTTCGAGGTCGATGGACGCCAGTGCGAGCGCATCGTGCTCGCCGACTGGCGGGAGCAGGGCGAGGCCTTGCTGGTGGACGGGAGCTTGCTGACTCGGTTGGTGTTGAACTAACTTCGGGGCGGTTTGGCTGGAGGACCAAGATCCGCCGGCGGAATGTAGGGTGCGACTTGCACGCACCATTTCCTGCGTCGAGCGGAAGCTGGTGCGTCCGAGACGCAGCCTACGTCACTGCCGACATTCGCGCAGGTGCCCTACCAAACGATGGGTTGGGTTGGCGGGTCAAGGCGCCCTGCGCCTACCCTGATCTCAGAAATGAATCACCGTCCGAATCGACTTGCCTGCATGCATCAAGTCGAATGCTTCGTTAATTCGCTCAAGCCCCATGGTGTGGGTGATGTACGGATCCAGATCAATCTCGCCGCGCATCGCTTGTTCAACCATGCCCGGTAGCTGCGTGCGGCCCTTGACGCCACCAAACGCCGAGCCGCGCCAGACGCGACCGGTCACCAACTGGAAGGGCCGCGTGCGAATCTCCTGACCGGCTCCGGCGACGCCGATGATGATGCTCTCGCCCCAACCTTTGTGGCAGCACTCAAGCGCTGAGCGCATGACATCGACGTTGCCGATGCACTCGAAACTGTAGTCGACGCCGCCGTTGGTCAAATCGACGATCACTTGCTGCACGGCAATGCCGGCGTGATCGCGCGGATTGATGCAGTCGGTCGCGCCCAATTGTCGTGCCAGCGTGAACTTGTCGGGATTGATATCGATCGCAATGATGCGGGCCGCCTTGGCCATGACGGCGCCTTGAATCACTGCCAGGCCAATGCCACCAATGCCGAACACGGCGACGCTCGATCCTGGCGTCACTTTGGCGGTATTGAGCACGGCACCGATGCCGGTGGTAACCCCGCAGCCGAGTAGACAGACCTTCTCCAGCGGCGCCGCTTTGTTGATTACGGCCAGCGAAATCTCCGGGACCACGGTGTACTCGGAAAACGTACTGGTGCCCATGTAGTGATAGATCGATTGACCGTTCTTGGAAAAACGGCTGCTCGAATCCGGCATCAAGCCTTTGCCTTGAGTCGCCCGCACCGCTTGGCACAGGTTGGTCTTGCCGCTGGTGCAGAACGAGCACGTGCGGCACTCGGCGGTGTACAGCGGAATGACATGATCGCCCACCGCGACCGAGGTCACCCCGGCACCGATCTCCTCGACAATACCGCCACCTTCATGACCCAGCACCGCCGGGAAAATGCCTTCCGGATCATCTCCGGACAGAGTGAACGCATCGGTATGGCAGACGCCGGTGGCGACGATGCGCACCAGTACTTCACCGGCGCGCGGACCTTCGAGGTCGATCTCTTCAATCTGTAACGGCTTGCCAGCTTCCCAAGCGACTGCGGCGCGGGTTTTCATCGGTAGTTTCTCCTTCAAAATCGAATGGGGAATTCTGGTTGATTGAAGCTTTGCGCTCAATTGGTTGTGGTATCAGCCGTGCCCTGTGGGAGCGGCGGAAGCCGCGAAAGCAACTTCGGGGCAACGATTTCGCGGCTTCCGCCGCTCCCACAAATACCGCGAGGCGCAGCCATCCACCATCGCAAGCAAGTGCAGCCACTAGTCATCGCAGGCGTGCCGCCACTTCCTCGCCAATCGCCAAACTGGCCGTGAGCCCTGGCGATTCAATGCCGAACAGATTGATCAGGCCGGCGATGCCATGCACCTTGGCATCTTGAATCACAAAATCCGGATTGTGCTGACCTGGGCCGACCAGTTTGGGCCGGACGCCAACGAAATCGGGCTGCAGATCGGCCGCCTGCAAGCTCGGCCACCAACGTTTCACGTCGGCGGCAAAGTGCTCGCGTTGGCTGTCGTCAAAGGTGTAATCGACGCGCTCGCGATAGCGCAAATCCGGACCAAAGCGCGCGCGGCCGCCGAGATCAAATCCAAGATGCACGCCGAGTCCGCCACGTTCGGGCAGCGGATAGATGAGTCGTGAGAAAGGCACCCGCCCACGCACGCTGTAGTAGTGGCCAGCGCCGAAATACAGCTTCGGGATATGCGCGGCATCAAGACCTTCGATCTGCGATGCCACATCCATCGCGCCCAGCCCGGCGGCGTTCACCAGCATGCGCGCAGTGACGCTGTCGCCACTGCCCGTTTCGATTCGGAACAGGCCGTCTGCGCGTCTGACTGCGGCAACTTCGGTCTCACAAATCACTCGACTGGCTTCTGAACGACTAATGCCATCCAGGCTTGCGCGTTCGATCTCGCCAATCAGCGCCATCACCAATTCGGCGACATCGACGATGCCGGAGTCGGGCGAATCCAACGCGGCGACCGCGCGCAACTGCGGCTCGCCGGCGCGAATCTCCGCGGCATCCAGCAGACGCAAGCCGAGCAGGCCATTGCGCGCACCGCATTCGGCCAAGGCCTGCAGCGTGGGGATTTCTTCATCGCGGGTTGCCACCACCCATTTGCCAGTTCGCCGATGCGGAATGCCGCGTTGCTGGCAGAAGGCATACAACAGGTCACGACCGCGCAGGCAAAGCCGCGCTTTCAGTGATCCAGTCGGGTAATAGAAGCCCGCATGGATGACCCCGGAATTGCGGCTGGACACACCCTCGCCCGCGCGTTCCTCACGCTCCAGCACCCACACGCTGCGACCCGCATTCACCAGCGCCCGCGCGCAGGCCAAACCAACCACGCCGGCGCCAACCACGATGCAATCGATATCGGCGGTGGGGCTCATGCTGGGCAGGCTGCCTTGGTCAATACATGCTTGGTCAATACTTGCTCGCTCAATACATGCTTGGTCAATAGCTGCTTGGTCAATACATGCTTGGTCGATAGATGCTTGGTCAATAGCTGCTTGGTCAATACATGTATTCGCGGAACACCGGCTCCACCCGTCCTTGCCATGGGCCATGAAACAGCGCCAGCTTGCGCTCGGCGGCGGTTTCGTTGGCCAGCGCCATTTCGATCAGGGGTTCGATGAATACCGCTTCGTCGCCACCGTACTTGTTCAGGCGCGCACGGCGTTTCAGACCCGCTTGGGCGATCTTCAATGCTTCGATCGCAAGCTCACGCACGCTGGCACCTCGAAAAGCAAGCTTCAGGGCCTGTTTGGGCACGCCGTCTCGCAGCGCATTGCGTTCGGTCATGCTGAAATCCTTGACCAAGTCCCAAGCCGCGTCCAAGGCCGCGTCGTCGTACAGCAATCCGGTCCAAAACGCCGGCAACGCGCACAGGCGATTCCACGGTCCACCATCGGCACCGCGCATTTCCAGATACTTTTTCAGGCGTACTTCGGGGAAGGCTGTGGTCAGGTGATCCGCCCAATCTTTGATGGTCGGCAATTCGCCTGGCAAGGCGGGCAAAACACCTTTCAGGAAATCGCCAAAACTTTGCCCGCTGGCGTCGATGTAATGACCATCGCGATAGACAAAGTACATTGGCACGTCGAGCACGTAGTCGACATAGCGTTCGAAGCCGAAACTCTCGTCGAATACGAAGTCGAGCATGCCGGTGCGATCGGGATCGGTATCGGTCCAGATGTGCGAGCGATAGCTCAGGTAACCGTTGGGCTTGCCCTCGGTGAATGGCGAGTCCGCAAACAAGGCCGTAGCCACCGGCTGCAACGCCAGCGCCACACGAAACTTGCGGACCATGTCGACTTCATCAAGGAAATCGAGATTGACCTGCACGGTACAGGTGCGGGTCATCATGTCCAGCCCCAGATTGCCGCGCTTGGGCATGTAATCGCGCATGATCTGGTAGCGGCCTTTGGGCATCCACGGCATCGCTTCGCGCGCCCACAACGGCTGAAATCCCATGCCCAGAAAGCCAAGCCGCAGTTCGTCGGCGACACATTTCACTTCGAACAGATGGCTGGATACTTCGCTGCATGTCTGGTGGATGGTTTCCAGCATGCCGCCGGAAAGCTCCAACTGACCCGCCGGCTCCAAGGTGACCGAGGCGTCGTCCTTGAGCAGGGCGATGAGCTTGCCGCCCTCCTCCACCGGCCGCCAACCAAACCGTGTCAGACCCCGCAACAAAGCCTCAATGCCGCGCTCACCGTGATAGGTCGGCGCGCGCAGATCATCGATCTGGAAGCCGAACTTCTCGTGCTCGGTGCCGATCCGCCATTGCTCCTTCGGCCGTCCACCCGAGGCGATGTAGTCAACCAACATGGCGCGGTCGGTGATGAAGGGGTTGCTGCTGGCAGATGCGGTCACGGGCTACCTGTATGTGAGCCTTGAGGATTACGAAGTTGCGGCGCGTGAAAAGGTTCGCAATGTGCGCAAGTTTAAGCCGAGCCTTGCCATGAGCGTGTCGAGACGAAGGTGAGCGCGCGAGTTCGCTGCCCAACAGCCCCGTCCCGCTCTATCGATTGACCACTACAAACTCGCGGCCCAAACTTCAACCATGAGCAAAACCCCAACTGCCGTTGCTGACTTCGAGCGCTCACTGGATGAGCTGGATTCGCTGGTACAAAAAATGGAACGCGGCGAGATGAGTTTGGACGAGTCGCTGCAAGCTTATGAGCGCGGGATGATCCTGTATCGCAACTGCCAAGGCGCGCTGGAGCAAGCCGAATTGCGCGTACGCTTGCTAAGCGACCCGCTGGATCCCGACAGCGCGGTGCCGTTCGCAGCGCCAACTTGAGCGTAGAGAGCACCTCCGCGCTGCTGCGAACTTGGGTCGCGCGGGTGAATTCAATGCTTGAGCGCGTTCTGCCCGATCCCGAGTCGGAACCCAAACGCTTGCACACAGCGATGCGTTACGCCGTGTTGAACCCCGGCAAGCGCCTGCGGCCCTTGCTTGTGTATGCGAGCGGCCACGCCTTGGGCATTGCGACGGAGAAACTGGACACCGCCGCCGCTGCGGTCGAACTGATTCACGCCTATTCGCTGATTCACGATGATCTGCCGGCGATGGACGACGACGACCTGCGTCGTGGCCGACCGACCGTACACATCGCCTTCGACGAAGCGACCGCCATCCTGGCGGGCGACGCCTTGCAGGCGCTGGCGTTTGAAGTTTTGACGCACGCGCCGTTTGCCGCCGAGCAGTGCTTGGCGATGGTTCGCGAACTCACGCTCGGCGCCGGTGCTTTCGGCATGGTCGGCGGACAAGCACTGGATCTCGCCGCCGTCGGCAACCGCATCGACGAGCAGCAATTGATCGTCATGCACGCACGCAAGACCGGCGCGCTGATTCAGAGCTGCGTTGCGATGGCGTCACTGGCGGTCGACGCCGAGCCCAAGGTAGATGCGAGCCTGCAACGCTTTGCCAGCGCCTTGGGCCTGGCGTTTCAGATTCGCGACGATTTGCTGGATGTGGAAGCCAGTTCCGCCGAACTTGGCAAGACGGCTGGCAAGGACGCTGCCGCCGACAAGCCAACCTACGTCAGCATGCTTGGCATCGAACGAACGCGGCAACGATTGGCGGAACAAGCCGAGCGCATGCGCGAGGCATTGCACGAGCTTGATGGCGATACTGCGCCGTTGGCGGCGTTGGCGGCGCTAACGGTTGCGCGGTTGAGCTGAGGCAACCTCTGGCATGCGTCCGTAGGGTGCGTCTCGGACGCACCGACACGACATCGGAGGCATTGGTGCGTTCAAGACGCACCCTACGCTCCTGAGCAACATCGAGGCTTAGGGTTCTGCGATGAGCAGCACCGCCGCGGCGGAATGTGAGGATTCTGTGGGAGCGGCGGAAGCCGCCAAGGAACTTGCTTTGGGGTTGCGCTTTCGCGGCTTTCGCCGCTCCCACATCGCCTTGCAGGAGTTGCGTCGCATTGCAGCTCAAAAACGACAACGCCCGGCTACGCCGGGCGTTGTCTGGATCACCTTGAACCGAGTGCGTCGAATCGGTTCCGCTACTTGATCAAACGCAAGGTCCAGGGATAACGGTAGGTCTCACCGTTGTTGGCCTTGATGCCCGCCATGATCGACAGCACGATCCAACCGATCACCACGATCGGCAGCAACAGCAAGCCGATCAGGACAAACGTCAGCACGCCCGAAATCAGCGCCGCAATAAACACGGTGATCTGAAAGTTCAGCGCTTCCTTGCCCTGATCATCGACAAACGGCATATCGTTTTTCTTGATCTGCCAGATGATCAAGGGGCCGAGCAGACTGCCCAGCGGAATAATGAAGCCAGAAAGCGTCGACAGATGGGCAAACATGGCCCACTGTTTTTCTTCTGCACTCGGGGCGGCCATCGGCGGCATCGGCGGGGCCATCGTTTCGTCGTTGTTCATCGCGCTGTTCCTCAGGGGTGTGGGCCGCGCCACTGTCTTTCGCCAGCGCGGTGTTGTCAAGGATGGGTGGAGACAGAGAACGTGACAGGCGCCCTTTCGTGATTCGGTATGCCCGTTTGCCATAGCCGTTGCTAAACCCTCAGCCATCCCCCACATGATGGCAACTTGCTTCACGACGTGCAGCGCAATCAATGAGACCCCTGCATTACCCATCGCTTTGGCGAGCCATCCAGTGGCTGATGCTGTGTATGGTCGCCGCAGCGATGGTATTGCCCGCGCCCCAGGTCGAGCTGGACATCAGCTACGCCGACAAATGGGTCCACGTGCTGACGTTCAGTGTGCTGGGCAGCTATGCCGCGCAGCTGTACCCGCCTTCGACGGCGTTAGCCAAGCAGGGACTTGCACTGTTTCTGTTTGGCCTGGCCACCGAGGCGATACAACTGGCGATCCCCTGGCGCAGCGGCGACGCGGCAGACTTGCTGGCCAACTCGACCGGACTGGCAGCGGGCCTGTGCATCGCCTTTACTCCGTTCGGCAGGGCACTGCAGTTGCTGGAACGCTGGCTGCCGGGGTCGAAAGATCAGTATCCGCCGAGTAGATAGCGGTTCGGTGCCGGCCTAGGGTGGATCGGACGCTTGGGCTTGAGAGGCAGGTCGGGTTCGAGTAAGTCGGTCCCATTCTCGCCCAGCTCCATTTTCGCCAAGCCCACTGCCCCCTTTTCGTCCGTCGTATCCGTTCTCAGCGCATGACCGCAGTGGATTCCCCCGGTCACCGCTGGGGTTCTGGATCAATTGGCACCAGCATCGGTTGTCTGGCCAGTTCCGAACGCCGCGTCTGGTAGATCCCGCGTTCCAGAGCCGTCATCAGGCGGGAGGGATCTTCCGGCTCCCAGTCAGCCGGCGGGTCGCGAGGGATCCCCGCACGATCCAGCGACCGCTTGGATGCCTCCATCTCACCCACCTGAAAGACCTCGCGCGCCCTGAGTTCGTCGCGGGATGCGCGCAGCTGTGCCGGCGTACGCGCATTCAGCGCGTCGAAGGTGTAGGTGTACTCGCGCCGCAGTTCACGCGCGCGCGTCGCGTCTTCGGTGCCAGGCTTCAGGTGGCGGATGATGGTGCTGCCGATCATGCTGGTCAGGATCGACTGCTTGGCATAGGCAGCGCGTTTGGCAATGCGCAGACAATCTTCGCGGAACTGCGCGTCGCGTGCGGCGAGGCCGTCCGCTCGGCAGGACTTGATCAGGCGATTCCAATTCGGCAGTGGCAAGCTCCACGACTGATACCACGCCACGGTTTCCTCAACGCTGACCGTCTGGTTGAAATGCTCGATCGCGCTGCGCAGGATGATCGGAATCTCGACCGGCGAGCTGGCGAGGGTTTCTTGCCCAAGCCGAAACACACGCGTGAATTGATCGTCGAACGATGGCGCGGTGGCCGCTCGGTGAACCAGATCGGCGACCGTGACCAGGTCATCCTGTTCACGCAGGACGTAAGCCCAATTGGCGCCGTTGTCGGGTTGCAGCGCAGCGAGCCGCTTGGCCGGGTGCAACTGATCGCAAAGTGGATGACCCGCTGGGCATTGGATGGTCGCCGCGGCAAGCGTGTCGAGGTCATCGGGAGCGGCTTCGACCAGTTCGGTGAGTAACTGGTACTTACGGGTCGCAGCCGCAGGATCGTCCTCAGTAGGGTTCAGCAGGATGGTCCCCAGCAGCTTGCCGCGATGGCTGTCGCTGCGCAGGTGTGCCTCGGCGACCTGCGACCGATAGTCCCGACCCAGAATCTCGATGATTGGCCAAATAAGCGCTTGCGCAGCGTGCGGATTGTCGGCCCCCTCAAGAGCTTCGATCAGCTCGACCAGCACTTCGCTTTGAGTTTTCTGATCGCGGGCGAACTCCCGATCCAACCAATTAATGATTCGTTTGGCCGAATGTTCCATCGGCTCGCCGGATTCGGAGTCGGTCGGCACAGGAAATGCCTGCGCCATCAAAGCGGTCATCTGCTCGCTGCGCACGGTCTGCTGCTCGGCGCGGACGCGGTTGTCCTCGGCGGCCAGGCGCGCCTGCATCGCCGCGCGCATCTCGTTGGTCGAGATCACGAGACCTCCGGCGAATACGATGTAGGCCACGGTTTGCCACTGGTTGCGTGCGACCCAGCGGCGCAGGCGTTCAAATCCATTCGGCGCCCGCGCGGCGACCGAATCGCCGTCGAGGAAACGTCGCAGCTCATCGGCCAGCTCGCGCGCACTGTCATAGCGCTTCTGCGGGTCCTTGGCGAGGCACTTCAGACAGATTGCATTGAGGTCGGCGGGAATGTCGTGGCGCCTGGAGCGAGGCGGCGTCGGCACGTCGTTTAAAACATGGCTGAGCGTGTCCTTGACATCGCGGCCGCGGAACGGCGGTTCGCCGACCAGCATCTCGTAGAGGATGGCGCCGAGCCCATAGATGTCGGCGGCGGGGCCGATATTGCTGGCCCTGGAGGTGGCTTGCTCTGGCGCCATGTAGCTCGGCGTGCCGGAAATATTCTCGTGCTCGCTCGGGCCCTCGTCGATCCGGCGAGCAAGGCCGAAGTCGGCGACCAGCGGCTCGTCGTTCGTGTCGAGCAGCACGTTGCCGGGCTTGAGGTCGAGATGCAGCACGCCGAGCCGGTGCGCATAGTCGATCGCCTCGGCCATGGTGCGCATCATGGTCGCGGACCGCTTCACATCCATCGGGCCTTTGGCGCGCAACCGTTCAGCCAGCGTCTCGCCTTTCACCAGTCGCATCGAGAAGAAATACAGCCCGTCGCGCACGCCGGTGTCGTAGATCTCGACGATGTTCGGATGCTGCATGCGCGCGGCGGCCTGCGCTTCGCGGCGGAAGCGGGCGATGAATTCGTCCGAAGCCCACGGCCCGGCGGCGAGAAACTTGAGCGCGACTTCGCGATCAAGGTTGTGCTGACGCGCGCGATACACCGCGCCCATGCCGCCCTGGCCGATCAGTTCGAGCAGCTCGTACTCGCCGAAGCGGCGCTGCTCGGGATCGTTCAAATCAATGCCGAGATCACCCGGCGCGGTCCACGCCAGTGAACGCGAGACCTGACTGTCCGTGGCCGAGGCGAAGGCGAGGTCGGCCAACGCTGGGGCGATGGGGACGGTGGCGGGATTCTGGGTGCTCACGTTCCTTCTCCTGCGTCTGGCTGCGTCGCCTGCAGTCGACGACGCAATGCGCGACGCCGATCGGTATCGGGCTCCAGCGCCCGCAGTCTGGCATTTACCCGCTCGCGCAGACGCGCGCGCAAGCGGATCAATGCCAGGCGGATTTCGGCGGCTGAAAGTGTGCCGAAACCAAACTCATCAGGCGAACGGGAGGGGTCGAGCAGCGCGGGATGCAGGGTCGCGAACAGGTCCCCGCGTCCGGCGCGGAGGGATTCGAGGCGCAGGTCGTCGAGCGCCTGCTGCAGGATCTGCTGGGCCATGGCGCGCGGGCTTTCAGTGCTGTTCGTCATCAGGAGGCATCCGTAGCTTTCCTCCTCTATACGTATTCCGCAGCGGACGATGACAGGCGTTAACGCCGCTGTCGGCGATCACCCATTGCGCAACGCGGCGCGCAGGTGCCTTAGCTCCGCTGCGGCTTCGCGTTCGTCCATGGTCGTATCGGAGACCATTTCGCGGATCACCGCCTGCAGGCGCTTGCGCAATCGGCCCACCGCAACCGCAAAGGTGTTTGGCTGCATCGCGACCGAAGCGGCCGCCCTAGCGTAATCTCCGGGCTCTGGTTCTTCGAGCAGAAATGGGGCAGCCGCTTCGAACAGCGGAAGGCGGCCATTGCGGTCGGCCTCGCTGCGCAATCGGCGCAGACCTTCGCGCAGCATGCAGCTTGCCCAGGCGCGATCAAATGCGGCCTCCGGCGACTCACCGGCGTCGAACAGTTCCAGCTGATCGAAATCGACTGCGTAGCTTCCGCTGCCGCGCTTCTGCGCCGCGGCCGCCCGTTGCTGATCGATCCACCAGCGTTGCAGCACTGAGTAGAGGAAGTGGCGAAAGCGTCCGCGCGTTGGCTCCGCCCGCGCGCTCACGCTGTGCTCGATGAAATGCAGGAAGAACGACTGGGTGAGATCTTCGGCCTGCGTTGTTCCGGACTTGCGGCGCAGAAAGGTCTGCACGGCCGGTCGCCACAGCGCGCACAGCTCAGCCAGCGCGGCGCTGGAATGCGCAACATCGGCGCCTGCGGCGCGCGCGATCAGGCTCCAGCGTGTGGTTACCGGTGTCGCCATTTGCACTCGTCGGTCCAGCTTACAAGTCGGTCTTTAATCCGCCAGATGCGCGGGCGGGCGGTTTGCCGGCATCGCAGCACAGGTGCCCCTGTCGGCCACGACAGCGAGCGCATGATCGCCGAAATGGGTGCTGTCGTTGCCTCACTTTGCCACGCCTCAGGTCGGCTCGCTGGTCTCTGGGCTGCGAGCGCGAGCAACAATCGCCGCAACCTCATAACGCATACAGCCTGCCAACCTTCCTGGACAGCGGTCATTCGGACAGCAGGGGCAGCAGCGCGCGGGAGCCCAAAGCTCGGCCGCAACCGAGCCCGCTGGAGCGCCGTGGCGCCGTGGCGCCGTGCGGCTCCAAGCTGACGAGTAACCGAGCAGGGTCAGGTGTTGCCTTCTGCCTCGCTTGGCTCACTTGCCGCAGTCACGCGACGCCGGGCATTGAAGTTCCCATCGTTCGGATCAGGCATGGCCGCCAGCGGTGTGCAGTCCGGCGTGTATCAGATAGTCGGCTTTGTGCTGGATGTCCTCATCCGAGTCGGGTGAATCGGGGACGAGGGCTTGAGAGCCGGGCCGGGTTCGAATAGGCCGCTCCCTGTTCGCTCGGCCCCCTAAACCGATTTTCGCCAGCCTGCGACCTGCTATCGGGCATGCCTTGAGTTTGATCTGGACACGTGATGGCTGCGTCGCCACAGGACAAGCACGATACAGCCCCACAGGCCCAGCACAAGCCCGGCGATGGCAAGACCGGTGAGGAGGACACCACGACTTTCGCTGAGGTCGAAAAACACGCCCGTGTAACCAAACATTTGCGAGAGGACGCCATGGAGGAGCCAGGCAATGCTGACGAACGATAGAGTGATGCTCGACAAAATCAGCAGAACCAAAGCTTTGATGATGGCGAGGCTGGGTTCGCGCTGCGACCACCGGCGAAGCTGCTCGAAGATGCCCGGCGTGTGAGCCGTCACGTTTCTCCCTTCGAGAAAACATCCCAGCTCGTCCGCAAGCTCACGCGCAGTTGCGTATCGATCAGCGGGCGCTTTGGCAAGGCATTTCAAAACAACTGCGTCGATATCCGCAGGAATGTCGTGGCGCTTCGAACGGGGCGTCGGCGGGTCGTCGCTCAAGACGTGACGCAGCGTGTCTTCCACATCACGGCCGCGAAACGGCGGCTCGCCGACCAGCATTTCGTAGAGGATCGCACCAAGCCCGTAAATATCGGCAGCCGGACCGATGTTGTTGGCTTTCGCGGTCGCTTGTTCCGGCGCCATGTAGCTCGGCGTGCCGGAAATATTCTCGTGCTCGCTTGGGCCCTCGTCGATGCGGCGGGCGAGGCCGAAGTCGGCGACCAGCGGTTCGTCATTCGCATCGAGCAGCACGTTGCCAGGCTTGAGGTCGAGATGGAGCACGCCGAGCCGGTGCGCGTAGTCGATCGCTTCAGCCATGGTGCGCATCATCGCGGCGGCGCGCTTCACGTCCATCGGGCCTTTGACGCGCAGGCGGTCGGCCAACGTTTCGCCCTTCACCAGCCGCATCGAGAAGAAGTACAGCCCGTCGCGTACACCGGTGTCGTAGATCTCGACGATGTTCGGATGTTGCATGCGCGCGGCGGCCTGCGCCTCGCGGCGAAAACGAGCGATGAACTCATCCGACGCCCACGGCCCAGCGGCGAGAAACTTCAGCGCGACTTCGCGATCAAGATTGTGCTGACGCGCGCGATACACCGCGCCCATGCCGCCCTGGCCGATCAGTTCGAGCAGCTCGTACTCGCCGAAGCGGCGCTGCTCGGGATCGTTCAAATCAATGCCGAGATCACCCGGCGCGGTCCACGCCAGTGAACGCGAGACCTGACTGTCCGTGGCCGAGGCGAAGGCGAGGTCGGCCAACGCTGGGGCGATGGGGACGGTGGCGGGATTCTGGGTGCTCACGTTCCTTCTCCTGCGTCTGGCTGCGTCGCCTGCAGTCGACGACGCAATGCGCGACGCCGATCGGTATCGGGCTCCAGCGCCCGCAGTCTGGCATTTACCCGCTCGCGCAGACGCGCGCGCAAGCGGATCAATGCCAGGCGGATTTCGGCGGCTGAAAGTGTGCCGAAACCAAACTCATCAGGCGAACGGGAGGGGTCGAGCAGCGCGGGATGCAGGGTCGCGAACAGGTCCCCGCGTCCGGCGCGGAGGGATTCGAGGCGCAGGTCGTCGAGCGCCTGCTGCAGGATCTGCTGGGCCATGGCGCGCGGGCTTTCAGTGCTGTTCGTCATCAGGAGGCATCCGTAGCTTTCCTCCTCTATACGTATTCCGCAGCGGACGATGACAGGCGTTAACGCCGCTGTCGGCGATCACCCATTGCGCAACGCGGCGCGCAGGTGCCTTAGCTCCGCTGCGGCTTCGCGTTCGTCCATGGTCGTATCGGAGACCATTTCGCGGATCACCGCCTGCAGGCGCTTGCGCAATCGGCCCACCGCAACCGCAAAGGTGTTTGGCTGCATCGCGACCGAAGCGGCCGCCCTAGCGTAATCTCCGGGCTCTGGTTCTTCGAGCAGAAATGGGGCAGCCGCTTCGAACAGCGGAAGGCGGCCATTGCGGTCGGCCTCGCTGCGCAATCGGCGCAGACCTTCGCGCAGCATGCAGCTTGCCCAGGCGCGATCAAATGCGGCCTCCGGCGACTCACCGGCGTCGAACAGTTCCAGCTGATCGAAATCGACTGCGTAGCTTCCGCTGCCGCGCTTCTGCGCCGCGGCCGCCCGTTGCTGATCGATCCACCAGCGTTGCAGCACTGAGTAGAGGAAGTGGCGAAAGCGTCCGCGCGTTGGCTCCGCCCGCGCGCTCACGCTGTGCTCGATGAAATGCAGGAAGAACGACTGGGTGAGATCTTCGGCCTGCGTTGTTCCGGACTTGCGGCGCAGAAAGGTCTGCACGGCCGGTCGCCACAGCGCGCACAGCTCAGCCAGCGCGGCGCTGGAATGCGCAACATCGGCGCCTGCGGCGCGCGCGATCAGGCTCCAGCGTGTGGTTACCGGTGTCGCCATTTGCACTCGTCGGTCCAGCTTACAAGTCGGTCTTTAATCCGCCAGATGCGCGGGCGGGCGGTTTGCCGGCATCGCAGCACAGGTGCCCCTGTCGGCCACGACAGCGAGCGCATGATCGCCGAAATGGGTGCTGTCGTTGCCTCACTTTGCCACGCCTCAGGTCGGCTCGCTGGTCTCTGGGCTGCGAGCGCGAGCAACAATCGCCGCAACCTCATAACGCATACAGCCTGCCAACCTTCCTGGACAGCGGTCATTCGGACAGCAGGGGCAGCAGCGCGCGGGAGCCCAAAGCTCGGCCGCAACCGAGCCCGCTGGAGCGCCGTGGCGCCGTGGCGCCGTGCGGCTCCAAGCTGACGAGTAACCGAGCAGGGTCAGGTGTTGCCTTCTGCCTCGCTTGGCTCACTTGCCGCAGTCACGCGACGCCGGGCATTGAAGTTCCCATCGTTCGGATCAGGCATGGCCGCCAGCGGTGTGCAGTCCGGCGTGTATCAGATAGTCGGCTTTGTGCTGGATGTCCTCATCCGCGTCGCTAAAGCGCAGGGCGATGGCCCGAAACTCTTCCTGAATAAGCACGAAGCTGTCGACAATATCCGGGTCGAAATGCGACCCCTTGTTGGCAAAGATGATCTCAAACGCCGCCTCATGCGACATCCCGTCCTTGTAGACCCGGCGGCTGATCAGCGCATCGTAGACGTCGGCCAGGGCCATGAGCCGGGCGCTGATCGGTATGGCGTCGCCGGCCAGACCCTCCGGGTAGCCACTGCCATCCCATTTTTCCTGATGCGACAGGGCGATCTCCTTGGCCATGCTGAGAAAGGCCACGGGGGTGCCCAGCGAGCGCTCGGCAAAGGCGATGGCATCACGCCCCACCGTGGTGTGGGTCTTCATGATCTCGAACTCGAAAGGCTCAAGGCGCCCCGGCTTGAGCAGGATGCGATCGGGAATGCCGACCTTGCCGATGTCGTGCAGCGGTGCCGATTTGAACAGCGTGGTGATGTTGCGGTCGGTCAGGAAGTGACTGAAGCGCGGGTGGCTCTGCAGGTTCAAGGCCAGTGCCTGGACGTAGTGCTGGGTGCGGCGGATGTGGTTGCCCGTTTCGGAATCGCGCGTTTCTGCCAGCGAGGCCAGCGCCAGGATGGTGACGTCCTGGACGGCGACGATCTCCAGGGTGCGCTGTTCGACTTCGCGCTCCAGGTATTCGTTCTTGTGCCGCAGGGCGTCGGCCAAGGCCTTGAGGGCGATATGGGTCTTGACCCGCGCCAGCACGATAGGGGGACTGATGGGCTTGGTGATGTAGTCCACGGCACCCAGCGCAAAACCCTGCTCCTCGTCCACCGTTTCAACCTTGGCGGTAAGGAAGATCACCGGAATATCACGGGTGCGCGGATCGGCCTTGAGGCGCCGGCAGACCTCATAGCCGTCCATGCCCGGCATCATGATGTCCAGAAGGATCAAGTTGGGCGGGTCGCTGGTAGCCATCGCCAGCGCCCTTTCGCCGTTATTGGCCAGCCGAACGGTATAGGTGCCGCCCAGCAGTGCACTGACCAAGGTGAGGTTATCCGCAGTGTCATCAATCACCAGCACGGTGGCCTTCGGTGAAACATCTGGTGTTGACATCGCGTGCTCCGTCAAGTGGGAATGGTTTTGTTGGCATCTCGCAGCGCGCTCAGCGCTGATTCGAAATCAATGGCCCGAATGGCGGCACTGATCTGCTGGTGATGGCCGGGGAATGCGCCGCGCAGCAACTCGCCCTGCTCATCAAGCAAGGCAATGGCAGCGGCGTCTCCGAAAACCAGCAGCGCGTCGAGTTTCGCGACCACTTCCCGCAACCTGCTCAAATCGAGTGCCATGGGCGTTGTTTCCTGCTCTGCCGGCAATGCGTCGATCAGGGCGAGCACCATCTCTTCCAGTGGGCCAGCCAACTCGTCCAGGTGGGCGTCCACTGCCTCACGCGGCAGGCGATCCTTGATGGCCGCCTCGATGGCGCTGGCGAGCGACTCCAGCCTGCTGGCGCCGATGTTGCCCGCCGAGCCTCTGCTGGTGTGGGCAAGACGCTCTGCCATAGGCAGGTCGCCCGCATCCAATGCCGCGCGGATGGTCGATACGGCTTGTCGCTGGCTGCTGACGAAACGGTTCAGCATCTTCAGGTAAAGCGAGCCCTTGCCCAGCACCCGCCGCAGTCCGTTGCGGGTGTCCAGTGCGGCGATCATGGTGATGGCGGGAGGCAGCTCCGTAGTTTCGGCTGGGGACTGACTGCCTGGCGGACTGTCGCTGGCGAGGTGCCGGGCCTCGATCCATTTCAGCAGCGCCCGCCACAGGTCGTCCGGCTCGATGGGCTTAGCTACGTGGTCGTTCATGCCGGCGGCAAGGCAGCGTTGACGGTCGCCATCCATGGCGTTGGCGGTCATGGCGACGATGGGCAGGGCGGCGAAGCCGGTCAGCTTGCGGATCTCAATGGTGGCGGTGACGCCGTCCATCACCGGCATCTGCATATCCATCAGCACGATGTCGTAGCTGGCTTCCTGAACCTTGCGCAGCGCAGTCTCGCCGTTCTCGGCCAAATCGACGACAAAGCCGCTATCGCGCAATATTTCCAGGGCGACCTCCTGGTTCAGGAGGTTGTCTTCAACCAGCAAAATGCGCGCGCCGCGGATGGTGCTGAGGTTGTTGGTCAGTGCGGATGGCGCTTCGGCCCGCTTAGGTGGCTGTCGAGCCGTATCACCAAAAATTCGCACCACGCTGTCAAACAGGGTGGAGGCGCTGACGGGCTTGATGAGCACATCTTCGAGCTTGGCAGCAGTCGCTCCCAAAATGACCTCCTCCCGACCGTAGGCGGTCACCATCACCAGATGTGGCGTGCACTTGAGCGGCAGAGCACGTATCTGGATGGCCGCCTCAATGCCATCCATTCCCGGCATCTGCCAGTCGAGGAACACGATGTCGTATTGGCTGCCTGTGGCCTCGGCAGCGACAACGGCGGCAATACTGGCCTGGCCGGAGTTGGCCTGGTCGATGACAAAGGACATGCCGGCCAACATGTCGGCCAGCACCAGCCGGGCGTTCTCGTTGTCGTCGACCACCAGTGCCCGCCGGCCTCGCAGGTCTCGGCTCATCAACAGATGGCGCTTGATGGGCGTTTTCTTGCCTAGTCTCGCGGTAAACCAGAAGGTGCTGCCCTTGCCCAACTCGCTGCTTACGCCGACCTCGCCGTGCATCAGTTCCGCCAGCTTCTTGCAAATGGTCAGGCCCAGCCCGGTGCCGCCGTATTTTCGGGTAATCGAGGAGTCCGCCTGTTCGAACGACTGGAACATGCGGCTTGCTTGCTCAGGGCTCAAGCCGATGCCGGTATCACGCACCGAAAAATGCAGCAGCGCTTCAGTGTCGGTCTCCTCAGTCAGCCTGATGATGATGTCGATTTCGCCGATTTCGGTGAATTTGACCGCATTGTTGGCATAGTTGATAAGCACTTGACCCAGGCGCAAAGGGTCGCCGATCAGGTCCATGGGTACGTCGCGACCCACGTCGAACACCAGTTCGAGTCCTTTGGCGGTGCTCTTTTCCATGAACAGGTTGGCGACATTGTCCAGCACCTTTTCCAGATCGAACTCGATCTGTTCCACGGCCAGCTTGTTCGCCTCGATCTTCGAGAAATCAAGGATGTCATTGATGATGCCCAGCAGATGCCTGCTGGAACCCTGGATTTTCTTCAGATAGTCGCGCTGGCGGGCAGTCAGTTCGGTCTTCAATGCTAGGTGCGACATGCCGATGATGACGTTCATCGGCGTGCGGATTTCGTGGCTCATGTTCGAGAGGAAATCCGACTTCGAGCGGTTGGCGCGCTCCGCGATTTGCGTGGCGCTTTCCAGCTCGTCGTTTTTCGCTTGCAGCAAAGCCTCAAGCCGTTTGCTTTCGGTGACATCGCGGGCGGCGGCGAAGACCCCTTGCACCTTGCCGTCGGCATCCTTGTAAACCGAGGCGTTGTACAGCACGTCGGTGAGCTGGCCATTGCGGTGGCGTATGGTCAGTGGATAGTCGGTAACAAAACCATTGGAAAACACCTTGAGGTAACCACCACGGGCGAGCTCCGGCTGGGTGAAATAGATCGAGAAATCGCTGCCTACCAGATCAGCCCGCATCGCCCCGGTGACATTCATGGTCGCTACGTTCACGTCGGTGATTTTGCCGTCCGGGCTGATCGTGACGAGCGGATCCAGGCTGGCTTCAATCAGGCTGCGAGCATACTGTGAGCTGTTTTTCTGGCGCCTGGCTTGAGCCACGAATCCGTAGTAACCAAGTGCCAAGAGACCCAACAGAACCGCAACAATCAAAACGATGAAGGGGCTCATATAGCGGCTCCTAACCTCATCGCGTCGCAATTGCAGCAGTCGCAATTCTTCCTGCTGCATCTGCTCAAGGATCGCAGCGTGCGCCGCCGCATTCTCGTTGCCCCCGCCAGCCAAGTAGCTTCTGGCTGCCGCCATTCCAGTAGTACGATGCTGTCGCTCACTTTCAGCCAGCAACAGCGTCCGTTTGGCCACCAGCGCCTTGAGTTGCGCAAGTAGGGCTTGCTGCACCGGGTTTTCCCGAGTGAGAATCTGGACGCTAAAAATGACACTTTCGGCCTTTGCCAGCGCCAAGTCACGAGTGCCCAACAGCGATTCGAGACCGGACAAGAGGTAGCCCCGGTGAGCAATCTCGGTCTGATTCAGCTGATCTTTGACCGTATCCATCGCCCGCAGCACTTCAAGGGCGTGAGTTACCCGGCGGCTGGATTCATGTGAGCTGTTATTAGCGTCATAGAGTGCCCAGCTGAGAACAGCGAGCATCAAGGCCGCCGCAGAGAATGCCGCCTGCGCCAGGTACTTCAGATCAAGGCGCTTCATTGGTAGATGTCCCACCTTGGCTGGGCGCGTTTTGGACGTGGATATCGTCTAACTGGGGAGTATTCGCCGGTCGCTGCAACCTATCGGTTCGGTGGCGCACAC
>ENA-ORBV01001258-ORBV01001258.1-microbial-mat-metagenome-genome-assembly--contig:-NODE-1258-length-56973-cov-17.399782_pt1 | contig 56973 bp, 53 predicted proteins | sample MGYA00237777_ERZ505514 | MGnify/ENA primary metagenome ERZ505514 (study PRJEB26160, sample SAMN06269048) | microbial mat metagenome | isolation source: Oligotrophic lake microbial mat | place...
TGACGCATGACCTCGACGCGCGTGACGATCGGCGAATGGATCGGGAAAATTCGCTCCACGCCGACGCCGTAGGAGACCTTACGCACAGTGAAGGTCTCCGTGTTCAGCAACCCTTTACGGGCGATCACGGCACCTTCGAACACCTGAATACGCTCTTTCTCCCCTTCGACCACTTTCACATGCACGCGGACGGTATCGCCGATCTCAAAACTGGGCGCCGACGTCTTCCTGAAAGACTGTTGTATCCGTTCTAAGCGATTCATGAGACTATTCCTCCCCCCCCACATCGAACAGGCGTCTCCGGCACGCCGTCACGAGTAAGTTCGTCTAGCAATTGTTGATCTTCGAGACTCAAGACCCTATCTTGTAGAAGATCCGGCCGTCTCTGATAGGTACTTCGCAGGGATTCCTTCCGACGCCATAGACGAATGGCCTCGTGATGTCCTGACAGCAACACCTCCGGCACAGGCATCCCTCGAACCTCCGCCGGCCTCGTATAGTGCGGATATTCGAGCAACGCATCCGTGAACGACTCTTCCTCGATCGATTCTGGATCGCCCAACACGCCGGGAACCAATCGGGCTGCGGCATCGATGAGCACTAGCGCCGGCAATTCACCTCCGGTCAGCACATAATCTCCGACGGAAATTTCTTCCGGGTGCAACGCCAGCCGCACTCGTTCATCGACTCCTTCGTAGTGGCCACAAAGAATAACAAGCCGACGCGGATCGTCCGCCAGATTTTTCGCATAGGCCTGCGTGAACGGACGACCGTGCGGGGAAGGGAACAGCAAGCGAATCTGTTCACCGGCCTGTGCATAGTCGCCCTGAATCTGTTCCACCGCGCGCAAGATGGGCTCGGCCTTCATCACCATCCCGGCTCCCCCGCCATAGGGTACATCGTCCGCAACCTTGTGGCGATCGACGGTATAGTCGCGCAAGTTACGCACCGTAATATGTAAGAGTCCTTTTTCTTGTGCTCGCTTAAGAATACTCTGGCCGAGCACCGGCGCCACCATGTCGGGAAACAGCGTTAGGATGTCACACCGCATGACGACCCTCAAGCAAGTCGTCGATCCCGCGTACCGTCATCAGCCGGCGCGCAAGATCCACCGAGGTCACAAAGTTTTTTGCGGCTGGAATAAGGACTTCTTCCGTCCCCTTGCGAACGACGAAGAGCCGATTCTCCGGTATCTCTAGAATCGTCTCCAGCACGCCGACCTCTTCACCCCGCTCGTTCTCGACCGTCATCCCCATCAAGTCGCATTCGAAATAGACATCCGCTGACAATGCCGCCGCTGGAGAACGCGGCGCTTGAATCAAGCCCCCGCGCAGCATCATCGCGTCCTCCGGCGTCGTCACACCCGCAAGACCCATGATATAGGTCGAGCCGGCGCGTCGAACATGCGTCACGGTCCTCTCGACCGTCTGTCCCGTCAGCTCCAAGATCTGCACCTGCGTTAAATGGTCCAACCGGCCCGGCACATCGCTGAGCGATCGCACCTTGAACTCACCCCGCACGCCAAAGTGGCGCTCGATCTTGCCGATCGTCACAAAGTCCGTCTGAGCGGTCGTCACGTCCTAGACGCCCTTCTTCTTTGCCGCCTTCGCTGCTTTCTCTGCCTCAAACTGCTTCCATACGCCACACCGGCGGAGCAATGTCTTGACCGTGACGGTCGGCTGGGCTCCCTGGTGCAACCAGCTCAACACCCGTTCCTGCTTCAACTCCGGCACCGCCGGTTCCTTCAAGGGATCGAAAATCCCGAGAATTTCGAGAAACCGCCCATCGCGTGGTTTCCGGGAATCCGCTGCCACGACGCGGTAGAGCGGTCGCTTGTGTCGTCCTGTCCTCGTCAATCTCAAATGAACAGCCACTAGACTCCTCCTCCTATAGACACACCCATAATGATGCTCGCCTCTTACCTGGAGCGCATCAGCTGTGCAAGCTGCCGGCGCCCCCCAGATCCCGCCATAACTTTGGCGATTTTTCTCGCCGACAGAAACTGTTTAATCAACCGATTCACCTCTTCCACCTTCGTCCCGCTTCCACGGGCAATCCGCTTTTTTCGGTTTCCATTCATGAGCGTATGATCGCGCCGTTCGCGTAGGGTCATCGAGTCGATCATCGCCAAAACCCGTTTCATCTCTCGCTCCGGCATCTGCCCTTCCATCGCCCCCTTGAGTTTCTGACCGCCCGGCAGCATGCCCAAAATCTGGTCCATCGAACCTAGCCGGTTGACCTGCCCCAGCTGAGCACGGAAATCTTCCAGCGTGAGCTGGTTGCTCGTCAGCCGCTTGTGCGTATCCTCTGCCTGTTCACGCGAAAAGGTCTCTTGGGCCTTTTCGATCAGCGAGAGCACATCGCCCATTCCGAGGATGCGCGAGGCCATCCGATCGGGATGAAACAGCTCCAGCGCATCGAGCTTCTCACCCACGCCCAAAAACTTGATCGGCTTGCCGGTCACCGCTCGGATAGACAGCACCGCCCCGCCCCGAGCATCGCCTTCAACCTTGGTCAGGATGATACCGGTCAGTCCGATGCGTTGATCGAACTGGCTCGCCATCGTCACCGCGTCTTGGCCCGTCATGGCATCTGCGACCAAGAGCACTTCGTGCGGTTGCACGGCGGCTCTCACCGCCACCAACTCCCCCATCAACTCATCGTCAATGTGGAGACGCCCGCCGGTGTCCAGCACGACGAGATCGTACCCCTGGTCTCGTCCCCGTTCCACACCAGCCTGACAGATCCGGACGACATCGGCCTGGACCGCTTGTGCCTGATCGGCTCGATATACATCAATAGCAAGATCGCGCCCAAGGCTCGCCAGCTGCTCACCGGCTGCCGGACGACGAGGATCTGCTGCAACCAGGAGAACGCGTTTCCCTTGTGCCTTGAAATACCGCCCGAGCTTGCCGCAGGTCGTTGTCTTTCCAGCACCCTGGAGTCCCACCATCATGACAACGGTCGGAGGGTTCGAAGCCAGAGCCAGACCAGCTCGCTCGCGGCCCATCATCTCCCGCAGCTCGTCCCATACGACCTTGACCACCTGATGACCGGGGGTCAAGCTCTGAAGGACTTCCTGCCCAACGGCCTTTACGCGAACTCGCTCGATGAAGTCCTTGACGATCTTAAAGTTGACGTCGGCTTCGAGCAGCGCCAGACGAACATCTTTCAAGGCTTCTGCGATGTTCTGTTCGGTGAGAACCCCGGAACCGCGCAGTTTTCTTAAAATCTTCTCGAATTTTTCGCTGAGAGAATCGAGCATAACGCCACAAAGAAAAGGGCCATCGAAGCCTTACCCCAGGATCTCCGATCGCCCGGAAAATTCTAGCAAAAGAGCATCGGCAAGTCTAAAGGACGAGGCGAGATGATGTCAAGGGAGAGCGAGACGTAGATTTCGTTGACATGTCCCAGGCCTTTCGCTATGGTCCAAATGGACCTACCATTGTGTGCCGCAAGACTACAGAGGGAGTGAGGAGAGTTGTGAGACGGGTGCCGTGAGAAAATCATACTGGATTCTGCTCATTTTCGTGCTCATCGGTGGACTCTTGGGTGGAGTACTGGGGGAAATCCTCCGGGTTATGGCCCCACATGGCACGATTCAAACGATCTTCGCTACCAATTTTACCCCTGGCATCAACCCTCCGCTTGTCATCGATTTGATCCTCCTTAAGCTCACCCTAGGCTTCGAACTCAAGATCAACCTCCTCAGCCTCCTAGGGATGTTTCTCGGCATCTATCTATACAAAAACGTGTAACACGATGCTGAAAAAGTCCGCCAGCGTCGTTCTCGCATCATCTCAATAGCTGTAAAAAGTAAGACGTGAAAGGTAAAACGCAGGACTGCCGGGGATTCATTCTTCGGGACCTTTCACGTTTTACGTTTCACCTCTCACGGATCGCTGGGCAGCCTGCTAGCGCTCCGACTTCAGCTCTAATTCTTTCAGCTTCACCGCTCGAATCCGGTTTCGGAGGGCCGCGGCTCGCTCAAATTCCAACTCCTTGGCCGCGGCTTTCATTTCAATTTCAAGCCGTTTGATGATCTGTCCTGCCGCTTCTTCCGTCCCATAGACGGACGACGACTCAGCGGCCAAATCCAGTAGCACGGCACCCATATCCTCCGTCGCATATTCGAGTGACAAGACGTCTTTCTTAATACTCACAGGTACGATGCCGTGCCTGATGTTATAGGCGGCCTGAATCGTGCGCCGGCGTTCGGTCTCGGCGAGCGCCATGCGCATCGAATCGGTGACCGTATCACCGTACAGAATCACGTGCCCCCGCACATTCCTCGCTGCTCGCCCGGCCGTCTGGATCAAGGACCGATAGGACCGAAGATACCCTTCCTTATCCGCATCGAGAATCGCCACCAACGTGACCTCCGGAAGATCCAACCCCTCGCGCAGGAGATTGATTCCCACCAGCACGTCGAACACCCCACGCCGCAGATCGCGGAGAATCTCAGCCCGCTCCAGCGTCTTGATGTCGGAGTGCAGATACCGCACCTTGATGCCAAGATCGTGGTAGTACTCACTCAGGTCTTCTGCCATACGTTTGGTCAAGGTCGTGATCAGCACACGCCCTCCCTGCGCCGTTTCAGCCCGCACTTCGCCGAGCAGATGATCGACCTGCCCTTTAGCCGGGCGCACATCGATGACCGGATCCATCAGACCGGTCGGACGAAGGATCTGCTCGACAATTTCTCCAGCCGCATGCCCCAGCTCATAGGGGCCTGGCGTCGCAGAGACATATACCGCCTGCTTGAGACAACGCTCAAATTCCACGAATTTGAGCGGTCGGTTATCGATCGCCGAGGGCAACCGGAATCCGTACTCGACCAAGGTGCGTTTCCGTGAAAAGTCGCCTTCGTACATCCCGCCCACTTGCGGAATCGTGGCATGGGACTCGTCGACGATCAGCAGAAAATCTTTAGGGAAATAGTCGATGAGCGTCGGAGGCTGCTCGCCGGCTGCCCGGCCGCTCAGATGCCGCGAGTAGTTCTCAATGCCATGGCAATACCCCATCGCTCGAATCATCTCAAGGTCGAACTTGGTGCGCTGCGCGATCCGCTGAGCCTCCACGAGTTGATTCTGTTTCTTGAAATAGGCGACCCGTTCGTCCAGTTCTTCTTCGATGCCGGTAATCGCCTGTTCATACCGGTCCGGCGCAATGAGATAGTGCGTATTCGGATAGATCGCGACTTTTGGAAGCTTCCTGAGCGACTTCCCCGTCAGTGGATCGATTTCATGAATCGCATCGACCACGTCGCCGAACAACTCGATCCGCACGGACACCGCGTCGTTCGAAGCCGGAAAAATCTCGATGACGTCGCCACGGGCGCGGAAGGTGCCGCGGTGGAAATCCATGTCGTTGCGGGCATATTGAATCTCGACCAGCTTCGCCAGAATCTTCTCCCGCCTGACCTCCATACCCTCCTCGAGAAAGACCACCATCTCGTGATAGACCTCCGGCGACCCCAGTCCGTAAATACAGGAGACCGACGAGACGATCAGCACGTCGTTCCGTTGGAGCAGCGCGGATGTCGCAGCATGCCGCATCTGATCGATCGCGTCGTTGACGGATGCGTCTTTGGCTATGTACGTGTTGCTTTGGGGGATATAGGCTTCCGGCTGGTAGTAATCGTAGTAGCTGACGAAATACTCCACCGCATTGTGAGGGAAGAACTGTTTGAACTCTTGGTACAGCTGACCGGCTAACGTCTTGTTATGGACCAATACCAACGTGGGCTTCTGCACCTGCGCGACCACATTAGCCATGGTAAAGGTCTTGCCGGATCCCGTCACACCGAGCAATGCTTGGTGCTTCCGTCCGGCCTCAATCCCTGCCACCAACTTCTCGATGGCTTGGCCTTGATCTCCGCAGGGTTTGAATGGGGCTTCGAGTTGGAACGAGGGCATGGGACGACCTTTCGGCCGTTATCTTACCATCGAAAACAGCGCCACGCACAATACGTGCAGGCTGAAGCTGGGAAGGCTGAAGGCTGAAGTGTTCAGAGCTTCGAACTCCGACCTTCGGCCTTCAGCCTATCTCACCTATCCTGCGTTTCTCATATCAATTTCACAGATTAATATCGCGAGTGCCTGGATGCACCGGCCGAGGCTCCCTGTCTATGCACTGGCCCCCGGTTCTCGCCCTCGCGGAATCGCCGACCCGATGGTTCCGCACTTCGGCGGGGCCGCTGGCGATGAGACTGCTCTTCACTCACCTGCATAGGGGCCGGAGATGGGAGTGCCGCAAACACAGGCAGTGCGAGTTTCTTCGTCTCGATTCGTAATTGCCTCACCATTCGAAGATACTCTCGCTCTTCGGATTGAGACAGAATCAAGTACGTCGCCCCCTCCTTCTCTGCTCGACCCGTTCGTCCCGTCCGATGGACATAGGAGTTTGGATTGGTCGGCAACTCATAGTGAATCACTTGTGTCACATCCTGAATGTCGAGGCCTCTGGCCGCCACATCGGTGGCCACGAGCGAACGGAGTCGTCCGGCCCGAAACGCGCCGAGCGTCCGTTCCCGCTGCGCTTGGCTGTGATTGCCGGTCAACGCACCGACCAAAGCCGGCTCTCCGCCCAAATGGGCCGCCAGCCGTCGCACCTTATATTTCTGATCGCAAAACACCATCGAGCGGCTGCCAGCCGTCACGCTCTGGAGCAAGGTATGTACAAGTTGTGTACGAACCTGGTCCCCCGGCACGACAAAGTAGGCATGCACGATCGTGGTTGGAGTGCTGATCCCAGGATCGACAGAAATACGAGTGGGATTGCGCTGCATGGTCTGCGCAAGCGTTTGAATCTCCCCTGAAAATGTCGCGGAGAACAGCAGCGTCTGGCGTTCAACCGGGAGGAGACGGATGATCCGTTGTATGTCCCGCAAGAATCCGCGATCCAACATCTGATCGGCCTCGTCCATCACAAGAAACGTCACGCCACCCAACTTCAAGTGGCCGGAACCGGCCAAGTCGAGCAACCGCCCAGGCGTACCGACCACCACCAACGGCGGTCGTTGCAGTGCACGATAATGGCGCTCGATCGGCGTCCCACCGTATACCGACAAGGAGGTCACGGACACCGGAGCATATTTGCGCAGCTCCATTTCAATCTGAAGCGCCAATTCCCGCGTAGGCGCCAGCACTAAAAACTTCGGTCCGGACCCATGGCCAGGCCCTGACTTGGCATAGGGGCCTGGCGCGGGCGCAGAGGCCTCTCGTCGCATGACCTGTTCAATAATCGGCAGTAAAAATGCGAGCGTTTTCCCGCTCCCGGTTTTGGCCTGCGCCATAATGTCCGCGCCTTTCAACGCGAGTGGAATGGCCGCCTGTTGCACCGGCGTGGGTGTCGTCAGGCCCGCCTGTATCAAGCGCTGGGCAAGGGATTGGGGCAGATTCATATCAGCAAACGTAGACATAAGACTCCTTGTAAGGAAAACACTCCCTGGGACTGCACGGTCCGGCCTGGTCGCAGGCCGAGAAACGCATCACGTTGATGGGCAATTCTAGGAAGGAAATAGCGGGGCTGCCGGACTGGCAGCCCCGACGTGTACACACTTAGTACAGTTTAGTACCGATCTCCACCGCCGCCGCGACCGCCGCGACCACCGCCGCCACCACCACCGCCACCACCGCCAGTCCGTGGTTCCTGCGGGCGCGCTTCGTTGACGGTCAATGTGCGACCGCCCAACTCAGTGCCGTTCAATGCGGTAATTGCCGCCTGCGCTTCTGAATCCCCCGACATCTCCACGAATCCAAACCCGCGAGACTGGCCGGTGAACTTATCTGTGATAATCCGGGATGATGTCACCGCTCCATGCACAGCAAACAGATCACTCAGTTGCTGCTCAGTGGTGGAATACGGTAACCCGCCGACATAGATCTTCGAACCCATTGGGCTCCTCCTTTGAGAATAGGTGTTGTTTTGGACTCGAGAGCAAAGTGAGGAAGGAGTGGGCCGAAGACGCGAACACCATAGCGGCTCAAGGCTGGCTTCCGATCAAATTCCCGTGCAGGACCAAAACAACATCTGGCTTAGGCCTTGTCTCTCTCTGTACTATCACCACCAGGCCTTTCGCGATGATATACAAGGCGCACTGTACTCCTTAGCCGTCTCGAATGCAAGCGGGCGACGCAACCACGCGCGATGCCGTTGGTCCAGCTAATAGGCGGCAGGGGCGGACAGCGGTCGCTGAGAAAAAAGCGGAATGGCGTGCAGGCTGTCGAACTCCAGTGCTGTGCGCCCGAGAACCAAGAGCCCGACCTGACCGATCGCCAGCGACTGATCTTGCACCGTCACCGCAAGCTGCCCGTCAAAGAAGGTTTCGATAAAGTCTTTACTAAGAATGGTATTCCTCTGGATTCGCAATGTATGCCAGGGAACCGCCTTGGGTGCGATCGACGACCGTCCGAGTCTCGTCTCCACTCCATCCACCACCCGGATCACATCCAACGTCTTCGTCGTCAGATCGACCACCACCGCATAGAAATGCGCCGTATCCTTGACCCCAAACACGACACCGCCCACTCCCGTCGCAGCGTGGACGGAAAATCGCACCCGGACCGACAGGTCTGGATATTCATACTGAAACCCGTCAGCGACGATCAATCTGTAACAGCTCACGGCCCGGCATGATGAATTCGCGGCCAGAATGTTGGACGCCGAGGGAGCATCGTCGTCCGCCTTGATCGTCCAGTCCGCAGCCGGCCCCTCGCCAAACTCCAACATCGAAAACCCGGCAGGAGCTTCGCCGGAACTCTGCTGATCGAAGGTCCACCGATTAAACAATCCCCCTGTGGCCTGACCTTTCAGATTGGCTTCTTTTTCCGTGTGACTCTCTGCCTGAATTGCGTGGGAGTACTCGATACCAACAGTCCACTCACCGGCAATCGCAGCCAATGCAAGCACCACAAAGACCTTGACGATCGCCTTAGATTTCATGTGTGTGCCACAATGATTTGCAACGAGCTTTTCAATCGCTTTTTATTTTGGTGGCCGCGTCCTGAGATCGAGAATGTCTTGCTGGAACCGGTCGCGAGCAGCCATGATCGCCTTTCGACGTTGCCATCGCCCCCACGCCCACCATCGAAGGCGATCCGGGAACGTGACGACTGGTGTCGGCGCACTTCCTCCCGGCGCATGCTGAAAATCGTAGCCCTGGTGTGACGCGCGCTTCTCGAAGAATCGGCGGTAGAGATGATCGTACAAACCTTTGCCTGAGTCGCCTATGCCCACAACACCCTCCCTACAATAACAGGCTCAATCGGTTGCTCTCCGTGACAGGAGGAGAACAGGTCTGACGTTGACAGACATAGGCCGTTGGCTGCCCATTCACACTGGTCTTCCCTACCGCAAGCGCCAAGTCGGATTCCCCGGCACGACGAGAGGCGTCGACCAGCAGCACGGTACGATTCGGCAGATAGCGCCGATACACTGTTGAGAGCAACGATTCAGTCATCGCCTCGCCACGAGTCCCGACTACCACAATCTCTCGCGGCGTCGTCACGTACCAATCCAATGCACAGAGCATCGCCGATGTGCCATAGGCGTTATGCGCCATCGCATTCCTGAATACCAGAAACAGCTGCTCAGCCCGGTCATAATAGCGCGGCTCGCGCGTGAAAGAGAATAGCCTCAACAGCACCGAGGCGACGATCGCATTACCGGATGGGACCGCACTATCGGTACCGGACTTCATGCGATGGAGAAGGGCTTCGTGGTCGTGGCTGGTATAAAAACACCCACCCGCCGTCTCATCCCAATAGCGCTCCAGCAGATGATCCGTCACCTCACGGGCTTGATCCAGATACCATTGATGCGACGTCGCCTCGAAGGCATCCAGCAATGAGGCGGCGAGGGAGGCCGCATCGTCCAGATAACCGTTCAAGCGTCCCTTCCCCGCCCTCACCGTACGAAAGACTCGTCCCTGTTCAATCGCATAGTCCAGCAGGAATGTGAGCGCTCGTTCCGCAGCTGCCAGATAGGCGGGAATCCCGAACGCGTGATAGGCGTCGAGATAGGCTGACACCATCATCGCATTCCAGCTCGTGAGCACGTTGTCATCCCGCTGCGGCTTCATCCGCTGCTCGCGTACGACAAGCAACTTCGCCCTGGCAGGCCGTAACAAGGCCTCCACGTCCCTGTGCGCGTCGGACCCCTCTTGAATCTCTCCGAGCCGATTCAACACATTCTTGCCTTCAAAATTGCCGCGTTCCGTCACCCCATAGTGCCGGCAGAACTCCTCAGCCATGTCGGCTCCCAACACCGCGGCAATCTCTCCCGGTTCCCAGACGAAGTAGCTTCCTTCATGCCCCTCGCTATCGGCATCCTGCGCGGCAAAGAATGCGCCGTCCGGATGCGTGAGTTCACGACGAACGTATTCCAACGTCTCTTCCACCACTTCACGAAAGCGGTTCTCTTTCGTAAGACGCCACCCATCGAGATAGATCCGGACCAGCTGCGCGTTGTCGTAGAGCATCTTCTCGAAATGGGGAACCAACCACCGGCCATCCACCGAATAACGATGGAACCCGCCGCCGAGATGATCGTAGATTCCTCCAGCTGCCATCGTTCGCAGTTGCAACAATACTAGTTCTTGATGAGAGACATCTTTCGTCCGAGCCGTCTGGCGGAGCAACAGGCTGAGCGGAGGAACCGTTGGAAATTTTGGGCCATCACCGAATCCACCGTGAACCGGATCGAAAAACTGCACTAAGTTCTTGGCCGCCTCGTCGAGCAAGCGATCTGTCAAGGGATCATCCGACGGCTGCGGTGTGCCGACTCGATGCAACCCGGCTTTGACCTTCTCCACATTCTTGCGGACATCATCTCGACGATTCCGATAGGCTTCGATCACACCGCGCAGCACATCGGGAAATCCCGGCAGGTTGTAGCGGGGCGCCGGGGGGAAATACGTCCCCCCATAGAACGGTTCTTGGTCAGGCGTGAGAAACATCGTCAGGGGCCACCCGCCACTCCGCCCCAGGAACACCTGCGCGGACTTTTGGTAAATATCATCCAGGTCCGGACGCTCTTCTCGGTCCACCTTCACATTGATGAAGTCCCGATTCATCACCCCGGCAATCTCGACGTTGTCAAAACATTCATGGGCCATCACATGGCACCAATGGCAGGCCGAGTACCCGATCGACAATAAAATCGGCTTGTCCTCTACTTTCACTCGCGACAAGGCTTCCTCACCCCAGGGGTACCACTCCACTGGATTCTCTGCATGCTGCCGAAGATAGGGGCTGCCTTCTGCACCGAGCCGGTTCGGGAAATGCTTCGTGTGTGTGGCTGGATCTGTCATCGCTTCTTCATCCTTACAATTCGGCATAGTACCTTGGTCCGCAACCGCACTGCAATGAACCAGCCAGTCTATGCTATAGTTCTGCGCACGACCTCGAAAGGCCACGGGCATGACCCCTTCGATACGCAACCTCGCTCCCTCCCTTGTTGTGACCATTCTCCTGGGAATCGTCCTCCTTTTGCTCCCGTTCGGAGAGCAGGTCTTCGCGCAGGCGGAGAAAGAGCAACCTGCATGGCTTCGAGCGATCGACAGCCTGTCAAGTGAACGGATGCTGGCCGACGTGCGGACGTTAAGCGGCCCGGCATTCAACGGTCGCCAAACAGGAACAGCGGACGACGTCAGCTCAGCGAAATGGATTGCCGAGCGATTTCTTGCGTCAGGCCTCTCATTGGCAAGCCTTCCCGTCGATCCAATCAGCCCTCGCAGGCAGGGCCGTGGAGGCGCGATCGGATTGATGACCACATTGGTCACAGCCCCTAAAATTGCACCGGATCCCCTGCTCCGTATTTCAACAGCCAGTGACTCGCTCACCCAGCAGCTCGGAGCTGATTATCTCCCCATCCTCGACTCGCCCTCTGCTGAAGTCCATGGACCGATTGTGTTTGTCGGCTATGGAATCATCGACGCGACGCACGGCATCGACGACTACGCCGGAGTCGATACGGCCAACGCGATGGTGTTGTTTCTCCGCGGCACACCCACATATTACAAGGGAACTGTCAGCCACGCCGACAAGGTACGATTCGCACGACAGAACGGCGCGAGCGCCTACCTTACGGCTACAGGACCAGTGCTCAGCCCCTATGAGGTGCGGCGCGGCGTCACTGGGAAGCCCAGCGCTTTTTATGGACTCTCCCCTCCATCAGAATCACTCCCGGGGGCCTGGATCAGCACCGCTTTGGCCGAGCAGATCCTCACTGCTCCCGATCAGGCACAACCAAGTCGGCTGCATGCAGTACAAGAACAGTTGAACCGCTCCCCTGCCACACAATCGATCGGCACCGGACGTGATGGCGCTCTCGATTGGCAGACTCGCTTGGATGAAGGCCTCCTCATGAATGTACTCGCCTTCTTGCCTGGGAACGATCCGGAGAAGACAGAGGAGATCGTTGTGGTCGGCGCGCACCGTGACCACTTCGGACGTCAGGCCGGCCTGCTCTTTCCCGGCGCCGACGATAACGCCTCCGGCACAGCCGTGATGTTGGAAGTCGCCCGCGCCATGGCCAACACAGGCGCAAGAGGCAAACGGACTGTCTTGTTCGTCTCGTTTAGCGGAGAGGAACAGGGACTCGTCGGATCTCGACTCTATCTCGAACGACCGGTCGCTCCGATCAGCTCGACCAAAGGCATGATCAACATCGACCATGCGGGAATCGGGAATGGACGGCTGACGATCGGTGTGACGGGATTCGAGAAGACTGTGGTGCTCGAAGCGGGACAGACAGCAGGGCTCACCGACACACTCGATGTGTACGGATATTTCCCCGGCGGCGATCACGTGCCGTTCAAAGAGGCGGGAGTCCCAACCGTCACCATCGTCAGCGGAGGAGTCCACCCACACTTTCATCAACCCACCGACACCGCCGACACCATAAATCCTGACATCCTCCAGACCGCCGCTCGCTACATGCTCGCACTCACCTGGCAACTGGCGAATGCTCCTTGATCCGTGAGACGTGAATCGTTACACGTAAAAGGTTTCGGAGGAAGAGCACTCGGCAATTCCACGTTTCACCTTTCGCATTTTACCTTTCACGGTTCTTGAGAACGAAGCCGGCGGACTTTTTCAGCATCCTGTATTAGGGGATATCGTCGAGAATCGTCGACTGAATCGTCGGCACCGGCGCAGTCTGGCGGGGAGGGCCGGGAAGAACCGTCGGTGAGCCGACCTGGTTGGCGCCCTGGATGAGTCCAATCGAGAGTTGCGGTCCGAGCGTGCTCACCGCCCCGCTCCATGCCTGGCCGGTCGTGGGATTCCGAAAGCTGAACGATTGGAAATTGTTCCCTGGGTTGGACAGAAATCCCTGTGTGCCCTGATTGTCGATATAGAGACTCCCTGGGCCTGGCCCCTTGAATAGGGGCGCGACCCCTCCATCGAATGATCGAACGCTGGAAATCGATTGCCCCAGGGCCTGGGAGTTCAGTAACAGAAACGTGACGAGGAACAGGACCGGGACAGTCATCACCACAGAGCACACCACCGCTCGATGACATATTCTCATGAGCCGATGGCTCCCCACTCTCATAGCAGATTGTCCATGACAGGTTCGAAGAGAATCATTATAGTATCGACCGATATTCCTTGTCGATTAAAGGAGGGGCTATGGAGCAGGGTATCACATCGGAGAAATGGTGGCGCACAGGTGTCCGTGCCGTAGCAGTCAGCCTGGCCCTCTCACCTGGACTCAGTTGGGGCCTGGAGGCCGACAAGACTCCGACAATGGAACGACGGGAGACCATCTCCCTCGCCGATGCGGCATTACAGGCCCTGAAGCATAACTTGGATATCACCATCAGCCGACAGACGAAAGAAAGCCGGCAGGCCGACATCACCGTCGAACAAGCCAAGTTCGACCCGACTTTGAGCGTGAACGGGCAATACAACCGAGCGGTGAGCCCGCTCAACCGACCAGTGTTCGGCGCCACTGACTTCGACTTGACCCAGATTAGGGCCTTTGATCAACGCAACCATTCTGTTACATTGGACGCCACGACAAACCTACCTACTGGCGGCAATATCGATCTCAACTATAGCCCCACTCGAACAAGTGTGAATCAAAATCTGGCCAGGGGGTTCCTGTTCAACCCTTCCTATACCGGTGGCCTCTCGCTCACCCTCACGCAACCGCTCCTCCGCAACGCCGGCATCGACATCACCAAGACCTTCATCCTCGTTGCGCAGAATAACGCCACCGTGGAAGAACATGTCTTTCGCGATCGTGTCCTCACCGTCCTCGCCTCGGTGGAGCAGACCTATTGGGAAGTGGTCTTCGCCAATGAGAACCTGAAAGTTGCCGAGGCCGCATTGAAGGCGGCGCAGGAACTCTTGGCCACCAACCGGGCGAAGGCCAAGGCCGGCATCATGTCGATCGTCGACGTCTTGCAAGCCGAAGCAGCCGTCGCCTCACGGGTCGAGCAGATACTGGTCGCTGAGAAAACGATTCGAGACCAGGAAGATCAGTTGCGTAGACTGCTTAATCCTTCGGAAGAGGATCTGCGTCAAGACGTGCGCGTGACCCCGCTCGACCAACCGATCGTGACCCTTGAGCCCATCAGCCTGCAAGAAGCCATCGACACGGCCATCGAGCAGCGGCCGGAAATCGTCCAGGCAAAAAAGAATATGGAGACCAGCGATCTCAACACCAAGTTTGCTAAAAATCAGATTCTCCCGACCCTCTCGTTCCAGGGAACCATGGGCATGGCAGGACTGGGGAAAGACTACGGCGATTCGGTGAACCGGAACCTCAGCGGCGATTACTATAACTACGGCGCGGGCCTCGTCTTAAGCTACCCACTCGGCAACCGCTCAGCCTGGAGCACCTATAACAAACGGCAGCTGGAAGCAAAGAATGCAGAAGCGTTCCTCATGAGTGTCCGGCAGCAGGTCATCGTGGGTGTGCGTGAAGCAGTCCGGCGCGTCCAGACGGATTTTAAGCGGATTGAAACGACTCGATCGGCCAGAATTATGGCAGAGAAGCAGTTGCAGGCGGAGCAAGAGCGCCTGAAAGTGGGGCTCAGCACCACACGCTTTGTCCTCGACTTTCAACGCGATCTCGCAACGGCACAAGGGAACGAGTTGCGCGCCACCGTCGATTACAACAAGTCGCTCTCCAACCTCACGAGGCACAAAGCCACGACACTCGATCGTTACAACCTCCAACTGAACTAATCCGCATGACCGCGCCTGAGTCCGGCCCGCACGTGATATCGACTCAGGCCAAAGAATGGGGAGCAGGGCTCGCTCTGCTCCCCACCGCCGCGACCGTCGGCTTCTACACCCTTCCCGTCTCACTTCAAGAACAGCCGCTGGTTCAATTCGCGCCACAGATCGTCGCCTACCTTGCCATAGGCGTTTGGGCCTTTCACAACCACGACTTCGTCATTCGACTTGGGCTGCTGAGAAGGAATGGGCGGGATGGCCTCCGCTGGGGACTGCTGACAGGCCTGCTGCTCGGCTGCCTGAATACGTTCATCATTCTCTCGGTCTATCCGCATCTGGGCTATGACATCCATTTCCTCAAAACCACGCTGCATGGCAGACTCCCTCTCCTCGTGATGCTCCCCTGGTTCATCTGTGCCATCGCCCTCTTTGTAGAAGTGAACTTTCGCGGCTTTCTTCTCGGGCGGCTGGCGGCACTCGAATCGAGGCTATGGCGATCCGGCATGGCTCAGCGTGTCTCGCCGTTGGCCCTCGTCGCCTCTGCACTCATATTTGCGTTCGATCCTTTCATGGTCCATACGTTCCACTCTCTCCACTGGATCGCCGTCTGGGACGGGTTGATCTGGGGAATCATCTGGCTACGCACAAGGAATCTCTACATCACAATCCTGGCACATGCGGTCGAAGTCATCGTCATGTACAGCGCGGTGAGATTCGCGTTGTCGTCATAGGAAAATCGGTCTCTCTCAACAAGGAGCAACGCGATGGGTGAATTCGGAAAGTACGTGCTCTATTTCCTTCTCGGTGGAACCATCGTCAGTGTCTCCACCTATCTCGGGTCGCAAGGCAAGTCGTTCCTCGCCGCCTTCGCCAGCACCTTTCCTGCCATTACCGGCGCCACGTTCGTGCTGATTTATCTGAACGGTGGTAATGACGCGATCGTCAGCTACGCGAAAAACCTATTGTGGTTTGTCCCGCCCTGGGTGGTCTACGTCATTACCATGATTCTGGCCGTTCCCCAAGTTGGCTTCTGGCCCTCTATGATCGGCTCGCTCGTGCTGTATCTGGGCTGCGTGGGGGTGGTGAAACTGTGGGCCCGGTAAGCGGGCCATCGTCATGCGTGCTGGTTCACGCCGCTCCGCTGAAATGGAGCCGATTCATTTCGCCGAGGGCCGACCGCATGTGATCGAGGGCTGCGGTGACGGAGCGGCTTGCCGCGTGGGATGGGCCATCGGCTCCGGTCCATATGTCGGGAGGGTTGTCGACCTCTCGCACGTTCTGACAGAACCGGGCGATCGTCTGTTTCCAATGGATAGGGCCTGATCCTTCATCGAGAAATTCCACTCGGTCCTGCGAGAAGGGCTGGTCGAACTGTGCAGCCCGTTCCTGCCACATCCGCTCCATCGCCTGCTGCCGCTCAGCACTCAACTCCATGCCGCTGGCCCGTTCGTTGAGCGCCGCAAAGAGTCCCCCCACAACATGCTCGACCTCCGATGCGGGGAACACACCGACGCAGGCTTGCATGAGCAGATATTTGTGAAAGAGAAACACCTCGGCGCTGATCCGGGCGGCATTCGCGGAAGGATCGTAGGCTCGTGCCAGTTCACGCAGCTCGTCGCCCGACGCTCCTTCAAGGCAAGAGCCCAGCAAGCGGGCCAACTGGCGACCGAGATCGAGATACTCTGCCTGCGGCAAGCGCTGCATGATTCTACTCCGGCTCCACCACGACCACCGTGCCCCTGCCCATCAACATGGCAATGCCTGCGCCAGTCGTTTCTTGGCCGATATCGATGCCGACAATGGCACCTCCAGAAACCAACCCCAAATACTTGACCGTTTTCTTTCCCTCAAGACTCGGTGTCGTGGAGAGAATCGTCCCCCCCCTCCTCTCGCAGAGCGCCCCCATCCTCTCATCCTTGAAAGCAACCACCAAACCTTTTGCCAAAATTCTCGATGGCACACAGCCTCAGGACCCGCCCCACCGGAGGCTACAGCGAACCACATATTACAGTCACACTCCGAGAGACCTCAAGAGTCAACGTTTACCATGCTGACAGCCTTGCGTTTAGTCGCACCAAACGCCAACGTACGTGGCATGTGGTACAACTCGCAGCGACTCGTTCACCAAGTAGAAGTGTGTCGGCATGCCGCGTCGGGGCCGTCGGCTTCGCCTACCGGCCACCTGCCGTGCGGGCGGGCTCAATGCGGAATGTTGACAACAGGCACACATCGTCATAGCATGCCCACATGGAAGAATGGGTGTATGCCTTTGACCCGGACAAGAACGCCTGGCTTATTCGTGAACGAGGAATCAGCTTCGAACAGATCATCGCGCTGATCGAAAACGGCAATCTCATTCAGGTGCTGGAACACCACGACCGCGAGCGTTATCCCACCCAGCTACTCTATGAAGTCGATGTGGATGGATATATCTACGTCGTCCCGGTCGTCAGAGAATACCGGACACTGTTTTTGAAGACGATCTATCCGAGCCGCAAGGCCACCAGAAACCGTGCGAAAGGAAGCACAACATGAAGAAGAAAACTGTGCTGGATCAAGACGAGGAGGAGCTGATCGCGGAGTACGAACACGGCGCCTTCAGACCGGTCAAGAATCAGAACATGGCCAAAAAAGAAGCCCTGGAAGCCGCCCAGCGTTACACGCGCAAGGACGCCCGGATCAATATCCGCTTATCGACCGCCGACCTTGAAATGCTAAAGCGGCGAGCCGCCGAGGAAGGCCTGCCCTATCAAAGCTTGATAGCCAGCATCCTGCACAAATACGTCAGCCGCTCTGCGCCACAGGCAAATTAACCAGTCCCGCTGTGGGAACATAGAGATCGGCTGATGCCCTGTCGAGGCCCGTGCTTCGACAAGCTCAGCACGAACGGAAAAACATAATGCTTTGATGTGCTTGCCCAACGTGAATCGTCGCACGCGGGGAAGCTTATCCAGCTGCGGAATCACCCAGAGGAGCAGGTCATGGCACGATTGCACGGCAGGAGCCTGTCCGACATTGCCTTCGTGACGAGGTGAAGGAGGTGCGGCCAGATGCAAGGCCGCAGGCTCGGAAAAACCGGAGGCGTATTCGCTAGAATACGTTGAGGATCTGAACGATGCGAGAACGATGCTGGCGGACTGTATCAACAACCTGCTCGCCGACGCTGGTCCTTCGTTGAACCAGCCGCCGACAGTTGCTACCATGGTCGGTCATTCACCAGTGGGAACCATCGCTGTGCCGAATTCTCTGGACTCCAATCCCTCGAGAGACCACCTCATCGTCGAAGGCGCGCGGCAGAATAATCTCAAAAACATCTCGCTCCGTATCCCCCACAATCAGGTCACGGCCATCACCGGCGTCTCAGGGTCGGGGAAATCCTCGCTCGCGTTCGACACGCTCTTTGCCGAAGGTCAATGGCGCTATGTGGAATCGCTCTCCACCTATGCCCGCATGTTTCTCGATAAGGTCAATCGGCCCGATGTGGATCGCCTGATCAACGTGCGCCCGGCCATTGCCATCGAACAGAAGAACCCCATCCGCACCGCCCGCTCAACGGTCGGGACCACGACTGAAATCGCCGACCTTCTGCGGCTCCTGTTCGCCAAAATCGGCCATCCGGTCTGCCCCGATTGCGCCATCGCTGCGCGCAGCTTTCACCCTGGCAGCGTCGTCGACGATCTCCTGACCCATTGCAGCGATGCGCGAGCGATGATTCTTTTTCCTGTCACAGCCCCGGCGCCGAAACAGGACCAGGCTTTCCTCCAAGCGCTGTTGCTACGCGGGTACAGCAGACTGCAATGCGGTAAGGAAATCCTCGATCTCCACGAGATCCAGACCCTTCCCACAAGCAGGCCGGACCATCTGCATGTGATCCTCGATCGGCTGGTGATCCGAGAAGACAATCGATCCCGCCTTGTCGAAGCGATTGAAACCGCGTTTCGCGAGGGCGAGGGCCTCTGCCGCGTGGAGGTCATCGACCAAGGCCCTCGCACCTACAGCACAAACTTTCGCTGCCAACAATGCGGCAGAACATTCGAACCGATTCGCCCCGTCCTCTTTTCCTTCAACCATCCACTCGGCGCCTGTCCGGAGTGCAAGGGGTTCGGCAATATTCTCCGTTACGATCCCGACCTCGTCATTCCCGATCACAGTAAATCGCTGGCCCAAGGCGCGATTGAACCCTGGAGCAAACCCAGCGGCGATTGGTGGCAGAAGCAACTGTTCCTCTCCATGAAGCGGCGTGGGATCGACCTGACGGTCCCCTACAAGGACCTGCCACAGAATATCCGGCAGATGCTCTGGCAGGGTGAAGGCAAGCTGGAAGGGCTGCAGCAATACTTCGAATACTTAGAAGGGAAGCGCTACAAGTTGCACGTGCGCGTCATGCTCAGCCGCTATCGAACGCCGGTCCCCTGCCCGACCTGTGAAGGGTGCCGTCTCCGGCCGGACGCGCGCTACGTGAAGATTGCGGGCAGAGACATTCATGAGCTGTCTGCACTCACGATCGAAGAGGCTGCCGCATGGATCGCCTCCCTCACCCTCACTCCCTATGAAGAACAGGTCGCCCGCGACATTCTCCGACAACTGACGGCCAAGCTGGGCTTCCTCCTCCGCGTCGGCCTCAGCTATCTGACACTCTCCCGCCAGACTCGAACCCTCTCGGGAGGAGAGGCTCAGCGAGCGGCCTTGGCCAATCAACTCGGGGCACGCCTGGTCGGCACGCTCTACGTCCTCGACGAACCGACCATCGGGCTCCACCCACGCGACACCGCCACACTCGCCGGGATCCTTCAAGAGCTGGCAGCTCAAGGCAACACCGTGGTCGTCGTCGAGCACGACCGCCAAATGATGCAGGCCGCCGACTATCTGGTCGAGCTGGGCCCTTTGTCGGGTGAAAAAGGCGGTGAGGTGGTTTGTGCTGCGCCGCAACAGGAATTTATGGCAGACCGGCGGTCGATCACGGCGCGTTATCTGCGAGGCGAAGATGAGATTGCAATCCCACGATCCCGGCGGAAAGGGAACGGAAACTTTCTTGTGATCGCCGACGCATGCGAACACAACCTCAAAAATCTGTTGGTCCGTATTCCGCTCGGCATGTTGGTCTGCGTCACCGGCGTGTCAGGGTCCGGCAAGAGCACCTTGGTGGAGGACACCCTCTATCGAGCCGTAGCCCGCGCCTTTCGTGTCGAGTCGCTGCCGATGGGTAAATTCCGTGCGATTAAGGGAGTCGAGCATCTCACCGGCATCAAACTTATCGATCAGGAGCCCATCGGCCGAACGCCGCGCTCGAACCCGATCACCTATCTGAAAGCGTTCGATGAAGTTCGCGCCCTCTTCGCCTCTGAGCGCGATGCGCTCCGGCGCGGCCTCACGCCGGGCCATTTCTCCTTCAATACCACCGGGGGTCGCTGCGAAAAATGTGAGGGAAGCGGCGTTGAAAAACTCGAGATGTATTTCTTTGAAGATATCTATGCCACCTGCGAAGCCTGCGACGGAAAACGATTCAAGCCGGATGTCCTCTCCATTCGCTATCGAGGGAAAACGATCCATGATGTATTGCAGATGACCGCTGAAGAGGCGCTGGGATTTTTTAGCGGCTCGTCCAAGCTCACAGAAAAACTCCATCTCCTCTCGTCCATCGGGCTGGGCTACCTCCGCCTCGGCCAAGCGGCCACGACCCTTTCAGGCGGTGAGGCCCAGCGGCTGAAGATCGCCGCGGAGCTGATCGCGGGCAGGGGACTGTCACGGCAAGGGACTGTCCCCCTTCCCAGTCTACTAGACGGGGACAGGCACCGCCCTTCGACAAGCTCAGGGCGGAGCCAGTCCCCTAATGTGCTCTACATCATGGACGAGCCGACCACCGGGCTGCATGTCGAAGACATCAAGAAACTCCTGGCAATGCTGCAGAAGCTGGTGAACAGCGGCAATACCCTGGTGGTGGTAGAACACAATCTGGATGTGATCAAGACGGCAGACTGGATTATAGACCTAGGGCCGGAAGGGGGAGCAGCCGGCGGATACATCGTGGCAGAAGGACGACCGGAACAGGTGGCGAAGGTGGCGGGGTCTCACACCGGACAATTCCTCTCGCAGGTCCTTCCTCCACTGTCAGGGCCATAGCCAGCAAGGTTCGCCTCACACCATCCGCACATTGCATGCCCCGCCTCGCATCCAATCGAGGAGGGTGTTGCGCATAGTGACACCAAACGCTAAACTGCATGCTATATGGTACAGCGTGGGTGGTGGCAAGAAAAACTGGAGCGTGCCTGGAAAGAGCGGTCCATCGTGTGGCTCTCAGGCGTCCGCAGGGCCGGCAAGACCCTCCTCTGCCAGTCACTCCCCGACACGGATTATTTCGACTGCGAGCTCCCACGCACCAGACGGTTGCTCGATGACCCTGAAGACTTTCTGGGCCAGCATCGCGGACGGCGGGTCATCCTTGATGAAATTCATCGGCTCTCCAACCCGTCTCAACTCCTCAAGATTGCGGCTGACCATTACCGTGATACCAAGGTGATTGCGACCGGCTCCTCCACGCTTGGAGCCTCGCGGAAATTTCGTGACACCTTGGCAGGGCGAAAGGCTGAGGTCTGGTTGACACCGATGACAGGAGAGGATCTGTCGGCATTCAAGAAGCCGGATCTACGCCACCGCATGCTGCAGGGAGGACTCCCTCCTTTCTTTCTAGCGCCATCGATTCCAGAGCCGGCCTTTCAGGAGTGGATGGATGCGTACTGGGCCAAAGATATCCAAACCCTCTTTCGCCTGGAACGTCGGCACTCGTTCGAACGTTTTGCCGAACTCCTCTTTGCCCAAAGCGGCGGGCTCTTTGAAGCCACGCGATTCACACGCGCCTGCGAGGTCAGCCGCCAAACGATCATGAACTATCTCGCCGTCTTGGAAAACACCTATCTGGTTCACGTGGTACGGCCCTTCTCCAGCCATCCAACGGCTGAAATCGTTGCCGCGCCAAAAATCTATGCCTTCGATACCGGATTCGCCTGTTACTACCGAGGCTGGACCAGCCTCCGTCAGGAAGATCTCGGTCTGCTGTGGGAGCATCTGGTCTTGAATGAATTACAGGCCCACCTCCAGACAAGACGGATCGGATACTGGCGCGACAAACGCGGCCACGAAATCGACTTTGTCCTGGCTCAACGTGGGAAGGTGCCGTTGGCGCTGGAATGTAAATGGTCGGCTGACGATGTCGATCTAACCAACCTCAAAGCGTTCGCCCTTCGCTACCCCAAGGCAGACCTCCGTGTGGTTGCTCAGGACGTGGATCGGTCCTACCAACGCCGAACCGACGCCTTCACAGTGACCTACTGCGGGATCAAGACCCTGCTGGCTTCGCTCAATGGACAAGCCAAATAAAAGGCTGTCTGCATTTCCACGAGATCGAGAGACTACTCGCCGTCCGGCACAAGCTCATCAACGCGAGCAATAGTTGTCCAGCGGATTCGCCGCTGCGACAACATTCGTCGCTTGTCGTTCGTGAAGCGTATTTCGTTCCGGATTCCTGCGCTTCACGAGGAACGTTTCACGTTTTACGCTTTGGAAGACGGACAGATCGTGGCAGAAGAACGACCGGAGCAGGTGGCAACAGTTGCGGCATCTCATACTGGCCAATTTTTCGGCACCTGTTGCCGTATCAATAGAGAGCACAACACCGTCTATAGCCCTGGCCGCTTCTCTGCCATAACGGAAATCGCCATCGACTGTTCGGCGCGCCGCACGCTGAGATGGAGAGTTTCTCCCGCTTCCACCCGACAGAGACGCTTCGCCTCACGATCAGAAGTAACGGTCGCCAGCGCAATGCCGTTACAGGCGACGACTCGATCGCCTACCTTGAGACCTGCCTTTTCTGCCGGCAGGCCGCTACGGAGTTCCCGCAGGAGGTAGTATCGAGCGCCGGCTGATTCTTGTAGCTCCCAATTAACGCCGATGTGTCCGGACCCGAGTAATCCGGTTTGTGCCCCGAACCGCGCCAGAATGCGATGGGCGATGACGCGAGCTAGGTCCTCTGGATCACTGGCCGTGACATCTGACCCGTATCCTTCCCCGTTAAATAGCACCTGGCCGCTCTCGACATCGATCATCCGTAAGACCAGCGACACGCGGCCGACCTGGCCCCCATCGGCTCGCTGCCATTGGTGCACTTCGCCCACCACAATGGCCTGGGCACCAACAAGTTTCCCCACGTTCAACACGTTGGCATCGTCGGCATGTTTCAGTTGGACGACTTGCTCTTTGTACACTTCGTCAAGTTCAGCTCGCTCGACGATATTGACGTCCAAGTCCAATAACAGGGTCGTGACCATCCCGGCGACACGTGACCCAGATCCCTCTGCGCCAGGCGCATCTTCAAACTCCATGACCGCCATCGTTCGGTAGCGATCGATCGTCTCTCGATTGATGGGGCCGATGCCCGTCGCGATCGGTTCAGGATGCCCGCTCATCCCGCTGGACCCTAGGGTGGCAGTGCCCGACGAGGCACAGGCGCGGCGCCGCTGTAAAATAGCAGCGGGCGTACCCCAGGCACAGAGTTCGTCGTTCACCAGCACGATGTGATGCGGATATTCCCGTTGATGATCTGCAACAATGTTGGTAAAGGGATAGAGAATGCAGCCGCCGACCCAGACCGAGAGCGGGCAGAGGGCCAACTCATAGAGCCACTGTTTGCGGGCGGTGAGGGAGTATTCCCACACCAGCAGACGGCCATCGTCACGCAACACACGATCGGGCCGCCCGATCTGGTCGATCACTTCAGCCTTCGTCATCGGCACGGCCAACCGGTCCAGTTTGGATTCCGACTTCACCACGGTATACAGCACGCCACATCCGGAGCAGGCACCGGCAAGAAGCACCAGCACCATCAAACAGCCAAGCCGTCTGAGCATATCGGGCGACTCCGGGAAAGCGAACACACAAGACGGGGCAGCGTACCACCCGCACGAGAAGGCTGCAATGGAATGGGAGAAGAGAGGAGGCGATCGGAGAACTTTCTCGCAGCAGCCTCGCGCAGGATGCTCAAACAGTCCGTTCAGCAAGGCCGCAGCTCCGAGGCTGCCCCTCGTTTCACGTTTCACGCCTCACGTTTCACGGTCCCTGGGAGCGAGAACGACGCATGGGAAAAGGCGCGTCTCGGCGCGCCGGGGTCGGGCGGGTGAGAAAAGCGGCCTGTTTCAACATTCTGCTAGTTGAGGGAGGGATCGAATGGCATATCCGCATAATGGCGATAGTCGTCACCCATGGCGCTCACGATGTCTGGCCAGATACGTGTGGGATCTTTGTCGAAGACCGCATTGGGATCTGCCGGAATGGTAAACCAGGAGCCGGTCTGCATTTCAGACTCCAGCTGCCCTGGGCCCCATCCGGAATATCCGATATAGGCGCGAAAGGCCTCATGCCCCTCACTGGCAGTCAAAATACGATCGACGAGCTCGGTATCCCCACCGAGACAGATCCCATCGAAGACATGATGGGAATTCTCAGGCAATCGATCCAATCGATACAACATCATGACCTGGTTCGTCTGCACCGGCCCTCCTGAAAAGAGGACGTGCCGTTGGCCTTCGAGAATTGATACTTGAGGCAAGGCCTCCGAGACCGACATCGCCGTCGGGCGATTGACCACGACACCCAGGGCGCCGTCGGCCCCGTGCTCACAGAGCAACACAACGGTCTGCCGAAAGTTCGGGTCGCGCAGGGACGGCGCCGCAATGAGGAAGATGCCTTTGCCGAGTGGAGCTTTCATGTGCCTAATCCTACCGCGTGAGCCGGTGGCACGCAAGCGGCTCGACAAATGGCGAGACGGGCTGGACGGGCGAGACGGGCTGGACGGGCGAGACAAGGCAGGGGTCAACCTCTCCACGTCACGCCTGTCTCGCGTGTCTCGCCCCTTCACGCATCGTCATCGATAGAGGGATTCCCGTCGATCGCGGAGCAAGTCGTTGTACGGCGTGAGCGCTTTGTTCCGCGCGTCGGCAGGATCGATCTCGACGATACAGAAATCTTCCTGGTCCCGCGGCGCGCGATGCAGAATCGCCCCGCGTGGAGCGACGACCTCGCTGTTCCCAATAAAGGTCAGTCGATCTTTGCCGCCTCGCGTTTCGCTCCCGGTGCGATTACAGGTAATCGCGAACACTCGATTCTCCAGGCAACGAACCGGCATGGAGTCAGGGCAATCGGGCAAGACAAGGTTCGAAGGATGGCAAATAATCTCGGCCCCCTTGAGCGCCAAGGTGCGAGCCGCCTCCGGATAGTACCAATCGAAACAGATCATCACACCGATCTTGGCCGACCCGATATCCCACACCTGAAATCCTGTGTCGCCGGGCGTAAAGAACAGGGTTTCCTCAAAAAACAGATGGGTCTTGCGATAACACCCGATGAACCCGGATGGGCCGACGACCACGGCGGAGTTATAGCAGGCAGATCCGGCTCGCTCCGGAAGACCGGCGACGATCGTCATCCGGCGCCGCTTCGCCAGATCGAGGAGCCGTTGCGTAGTCGGTCCATTCGGTACCGGCTCCGACAGTGCGACGACTTCTTCCTGCGACACGAATTGATAGCCGGAGGCACACAACTCAGGCAACACGATCAGGTCGGCATCGGCACGGTCGAGTCGGTCCACGATCGTATCGAGATTGTGTGATACCGCTCCGAACTGTGGAGCGAACTGGTAATACCCCACCAGCATCATCGTCATGCCTCCAGAACAAAACGGGCAGGGTTGCCCCTGCCCGTTTAAGAAATCTCTGACCGAATGACTTACTTCACTTCAGACAAATGGGTGACCGCGCCTTCGGCATGTTGTGTCCCCACATCAGCGTGACCGGCCTTGCCATGGGCCACGGCTTCCTTGAGATGCGTGATGCCTTCAGCCAAATGCGGATTCTTCTTATCACCAGCCATCGCATGCTTCAATGCCTCCTCAGCATGCTGCACCAAGGCATCGGCATGGCCCTCTTTGCCATGCGCCACGGCTTCTTTGGCATGCGTCAGCGCTTCGCCTACATGCTTGTCGGCAGCGAGGGCGAGCCCGCTGAACAACGGAAGGCCGACAAGCGCCGCAACCGCCGCCACAGCCAATGCTCCGCGATAGACTCTCATTATCATGGGTTCCTCCTCAGGGGTTAAGGTTCAGTCGACGGTCACCTGTCTCGCAATATCCTCGACTCCGTTCACATTACACAGCCCTGTTTTTACTGTCAAGAAGGCCTAATTTGAGGATCGGCGTTCAGGACATGGTGCAATCCCTTGGCATCTTTTTCCACTGGACAGGCAAAATCACGGCTCCACTCCCACCAGGATCCCGGATAGTTCCGGACCTTCTGATACCCGGCAAGTTTGAGGACAAAATAGAGCCAGGCTGAACGGACACCGCCGGTGCAATAACAGATGACCTCTTGATTCTGCGCAAGACCTTTGTCGGCGAGACTCTCTGTGATCGTCAGGAGATCTTTCACCGTGGCGTTTGGCTGAAGGAATCCCGTCCATGCCAGATGAATCGCGGAAGGAATGTGCCCGGGCCTCGGGATACCCGAGACCTCTTTCCCAAGGTATTCTTCGAGGCTCCGCGCATCGACGATCGCGGTACCGGGATGTGGCTGCTTCACAAGCTGCTTCAATTCGTCTTTGCCGGCGATCACAGCGGCCACTGGCTTGACGGTGAAGGTCCCAGGCTGGGGCGTCACACGCCCATGCTCGAACGGGCGCTTTTCCTGCACCCACTTGACCCACCCCCCGTCGAGAATACGCAGACGTGTATGTCCGAGATATTCCAGCATCCAGAACATGCGGCCTTCGTCTCCCCAATTGTCGAACGGATTGGAATAGATCACCACATCGCTGTCCTGACTGATGCCTAAGGCGCGAATCTTTTGCTCCATGCGCCCGTGATCGGGATCGAGCAATCCCTTCGGCACGGCATGGGGATCGCTGTACTCATGCCAGGTCGAATGCACCGCCCCTGGAATATGGCCGCCGAATTCGTAGGTTGCCCGCCCCCGCACATCGAGAACGACCAGTCCTGGCTGCCCCAAGCTCTTCTGAAGCGTGTCCGTATCAATCAGTAACGCGTGTGTCATGTCGGTCCTTCGTAACGATTCAGGTAGATAGGCTGAAGGGGTTCAGGCTGAAGTGTTCGGAGTTTCGACCTTCGGACTGAACCCCTTCAGCCTTGCTTGTAGCCTTCAGCTCCGGCCTTGCAACTTTGCTCTTTGGACTGAAGGCTGACCGCTGACGGCTGATCGCTCTTGCTTAGTGCCGCTCCAAGCGCCCCGGACAGCGGAAACTCCCGCTCGTATACGACGAATCGATAGGGATCGTTCCCCGTCAGCCCATATTTCGTCTGCAACATCTCATGCTGCTTATCGGTCAGGATGTGGTACTGCACGCGCGTCTTCACTTTCAAGCCCTCCGCCTGAGCCGGCAGTTGGTACGCAAACTGGTATTCCCGGCTGGCCAAGGGTAACAGACGGTTATCATACAACTCGACGATGGCCGGCTGCCACATGATCCAACGACCCATCGTCGATGATTGGTGATCGAGCACCTGACCCTGTTGATCCTCCACGGAAAATTCCACCGTGAAGTATCGATCGGGATCGCCGGTCGGAATCTTATGGCCGGCTCCTGCATTGATCAGCGTGAGGGTAAATCCAACTCGATCGCCGGGCTTGGGCGACGTGTTGTCGGCCTTTACCTGTATTCCCACCGCCCGCTTCACCATATCGGGGTCATGCCCGCCGCGCCAGAGATGCTTGCGTCCTCGTCTGATCGGACTATTGGTCGCAATCGGCCGATCGACTTCAGGCATGTGGCAGCTCTGACAAATGAAGCCCCGCTCCTGCATGAAGAACTTGCCTTCGTATTCCGCGTACGTCCCGCAGGGACCGACGTTATAAAACTGGGCCGGCCCGGACACGACATTGTGGCAGCGGCTACAGACCTGCGCCGTTCTGAAATTGGGATCGAACTTGGTCGGGTGCGGCGCGGCCGAATCGTCGAACGGTCCGTAGATCACTCCGTCCCGCACATGACAAGCCGCGCAGGTCACCGATTCCTTTTGATACTCCGGATCGTACTGGGGATTGGGTTCTTGCACCGCTTTCTCTACCCGCCCCCTCGGAATCTCTTTCACCAATGTCGGCTGCTGGTTCTCCAGCGGGGTGTGGCAGTTCAGGCAGACCCAGACATTCTTGTCCTTTTTCCAGTAGGCCTGAAAGAACGGATCCTCATAGGCATGGGCATGGATACTCGTTTTCCATTCGTCGTAGATCTCGCGATGGCATTCCCCGCACGATTCGGCCTTCAGGCTGGTGAGACCCTCCGGAATTTTTTGAAATGGAATCGCATGGGCGTAGTCCGACCGCAACCCAAAAATCACAACCGGTTTGATCTCGGTGTAATAGAGATACACGAGCGCGCCGACCAAGACACACCCCAGCAACACTTTGACAAGGGTCTTCATGAGGCGAGGAGGGCCTGAATATGGCGATCCACCGACGCAGCCAAGGATGTCAGGTGATACCCACCTTCGAGCGACGCGAGCAGACGCCCCCCGGCATGGCGCGTGGCAATACCGGCCACGATACCGGTGAGGTCAGCATAACCCTCTTCCGTCAACCCCATGCTCGCAAGCGGATCGTCTTTGTGCGCATCGAACCCGGCGGAAATAATCACAAACTCCGGTTTAAACGCATCGGCCGCCGGCACCAACGATTTCTGAAAGACGGAACGATACTCCTCATCGCCCTCACCTGCTTCCATCGGCACATTGATCGTAAACCCCTCGCCTGCCCCCCGCCCCCGTTCCGAGTCTCGGCCCGTTCCCGGATAGTGAGGAAATTGATGCGTGCTGAAGAACAGCACGGAGGGGTCGTCCTCGAAACTGTGCTGCGTGCCGTTGCCATGGTGCACATCCCAATCGACGATCAACACGCGCGTGAGACCATACTTCTTCTGCACATAGCGTGCGGCAATCGCCACATTATTGAAGAGACAAAACCCCATCGCGCGCCCCGCTTCAGCATGGTGCCCCGGCGGCCTCACAGCACAGAAGACATGGTCCACCTGCTTACTCATGATCGCATCGACAGCAGCCAAAGCCCCGCCGGCTGCCAGATAGGCGGCGGTCAACGAGCCAGAAGACATCGAGGTATCGGGATCCAGCGATAGGCGACCGCTTGCCGGCGCGTTGGTCTTCAGCATCGAAAGATATGCAGGCGTATGGATCTGCGTAATCCATTCGTCTTCCGCCTCTCGCGGTGCAATCCTGGTCAACCGAGCCGCCGTACCGCCCTGTTCCAACTGCTGCATGATGGCACGCAGCCGATGAGGCGACTCAGGGTGCCCGGCCCCCATATCATGGCCGAGATAGCATGGGTCGTAGACAAGTCCGGTGTTGCCCATTAGAGAATCCGTGAAGCGTGAAACGTGAAGCGTCGTTCGTCCGGAAGCGGAGTTGCTGGTTTCTAGTTTCAGGTTTCAAGTCGTTCGTTTCGGATTGCTGAAACTCTGGTCTCGAACCTGAAACTTGGAACATGAAACTAGAAACTCGAAACCTGAAACGCTTGAACGAGATACGCTTCACGAGATACCAATTACGCAGTCAGATTAGCATGCAGGAAAGAGCATAGACAACGAGCACATGCCGCTGCTATCGTCAGTGAAATTGGAGGAAGAGATGCCAAATCGACGAATCGAACCGCTCAAAAAAGTCCTGGCGATTGACCCGAACGACGAGGTGGCCTGGTTTGGTCTCGGGAAGGCCTACATGGAAGATGCCAACTTCGACGAAGCGGCCAAGGCCCTTCAACAATGTGTGACGGTCAAACCCACCTACTCAGCCGCCTACTATGCCCTGGCCCAATCACTCCATAAGCTGGGTCGAATCGAAGAATGCCGAACCGTCTGCGCCAACGGCATCGACGTCTCCACGAAAAACGGCGACGCGATGGTGACGAAGAATTTCGAGATGCTGAAACTTTCCTTGCCATTATAAAGCCAGGCTTTTCACCGATGTCTCCTTTCCGACTTCCGCCTTGGGCCAACCGCCTCGCGCGTCGCCAACAGAGGCCTATTCTGAAGCCCCGCGACCGGATGCGCTTCGTCATACAGTTGGCGCATATCAACGTCACGCAGAAGACCGGCGGACCATTCGGCGCCGCTGTGTTCGAAACCACGACCGGTCGGCTCCTGTCCATCGGTGTCAATCTCGTCATGTTCTCGAACTGTTCACATGCCCACGCCGAAATGGTCGCCCTCGCCAACGCACAACGGGCCATCGGATATTTCAACCTTGGCGCGGACGGCATGCCGGAGCATGAGCTCGTCACGAGCTGCGAGCCCTGCGCCATGTGTTACGGAGCCATCCCCTGGGCCGGAGTTGGGAAAGTCCTCTGCGGTGCCCGATCAAGCGATGCGGAGGCGATCGGATTCGATGAAGGTTCAAAACCGAAGCACTGGGTGGCGGCACTCAAGAATCGAAAGATCGCCGTGATGCGGGATCTATGCCGGGATGAGGCTGTGGTTGTCTTGCAGCGATACGAAAAAACCGAAGGCGCCATTTACAGCGGACGGCAGAAATCGTAACGTATTCCTCTCAACCCCTCGCCGCGATAAAGACGAACGATTTGGAAATGCTCACACGATGGCACCGTCATAGGGAGTGGAACCTCGACTACATGGTTGTGCGGTATTCCGATTGAAAGTCATTCGTCTTCTTGACCAGGAATGTGCTTTGTTTGGCTCTTCAGCTCCTAACCCACATTGTTCATGAGCGTTTCTACCGCAATCGCCGATCCGCCGTTGCCACGAGCCGTCATAAACAATGTCGCGCCCCACTCATATTGTAGATAGTTTGCTTCGTCGGATAGGTGGAGGAAACTCTCTGAAACTATTCACCACTCATCGTAGCGGGAGACAGCCGGGATTTCTCACCAAAGTCACAATCGAATGCGCTCGGCTATCTCGCGAGAAATGGAGACGTCAAGAGGGCTGAGCACTCTGCAAAAGTGATAATGTGTAATGTTCAACACACTGTCCGGAAATTAAGCGAGGCAGCATAAGAGAACAGTACCGTTGAGGTCAGTCATCAGAAGTCCATCCCTAACATGAGTGACCACAAGTCGATGCCCATGGCAGGACGCTGGGTTCCAGCACTCGGCATCCGCCACAAGTCGAGGGATAGCTCATACCTATCATGCTTCACGTAGGCCCGGGTATCTCGTTCAAACGCAATACTGAGCGGGCGAAGTAGGGGTGTCTATGAACGCATACGGACGCTCCAGACCTGTACTGACCGATGTCTCGCACGGGGTCAAGAGACTCACAGCAAACATGAAAGAGAGTAAACAGGTCATGACTCTTCGCCTGGGTTATTGACCCAACCAATCCTCGGCAGAAAAAACCCACGCACCCCTTCGTCCAACCATTGAATCCATGTGTTCTTCTTTTCTCTCTTTTAATATGCACTGAATGCGGCTCGAGGTCTGTGCAATTGTGCTCACTTGTGAAAAATTACCAGGCTGCACCAGGCATGACCGTTCACGGCCTTGCTGAGCGTGCAGGTGAGAGGAGCCCCCTTGTTGGTAGAGGGGTGCGCCATATTCTCGAGAATGATGAAAGGACGGCGAACGAAATCTCGAACAGAATGACGCTCCCACGCAGCAGCCTACTCCGCCGAAGTAGCACTACGGCTACGAAGGCCCGAAGCGACGCGGTATTCGGCGGAGGAGAATACAGTAAGTCGTCAGGTCAATGCGCCTTGTCAAGATTGCCATTAAGTCTCTGGTTTGTCTCGTATACATGGTTGAACCAACTACGCGAGACAAACCAAACAAACCAGAGCAGTCAACTTCTCCCCGCGTTTCACGTTCAACCCTTCACGTTTCACGATTTTTTAGACTGGCTCCGTCCCTTCGTCGTCATCGTCAGATGAAAGCCCGAGAGCTTTCGGCTGGCGCTTGGCAATTTCCTCGTACACTTCATCGAGCCAGCGGCCCGCGCAGCCAAGGATCTCCCTGACCAACGGTTCCGTTTGGCCTGTGCGTTTGATGGTCCATTGACAGACATATTCCAACAGCAGGTCCCGGTCGAACCGTTCCGACGATTGCATAGACAGCGACGTCATCTCGCCTAGCCCTGTCGTAAGAATCTCGGCCACCATGTCGCGCCCATAGGATGTGCGGGCGGTGACGTACTGAACTGCTCGGTTGATTTCTTGGTCGGTCATGACGTCTCCCGTGATTCCTGGCGCATCATACCGAGAATGCCGCTGCAGATGGAAGATTGAAGCCAGTGAAAATCTCTGTGGCCTGGTCGGCGAGAATGGTATGATCGTGGCCGGATAAGCCCAGCCTGCATGATGCACGAGAGCGAGACGAAGGAGATAGATATGCCTGCGAAGACCAGTCGGAACACGTCGATGAAACGCAAGACCTCATCCCCTAAGCGACAGAAGCCCACCTACTCCGAACGCTGGGATCTCTCACATTTGGCAGAAAAACCGGTTCAGAATTTCGAGGCCCTGTTGGGAGAAATCGAGATCAAGGTGGCGCAATTTGAATCTGTGCGAGCCCAGCTCAGCCCGACCATGGAAACATCGATCTTCCGTCCACTGCTAAATCTGAGTGAAGACATCGCGGCTGGCGCCTCCAAAATCGGCGCCTATGCCTACCTCTGGTTCTCCGAAAACACGAAAGACCTGGCCGCTCGTTCGTTTAAGACCAAAGTCGAGGAACGGCTCACAGCGCTCCAGAACCGATTGGTGTTTTTTGACTTGTGGTGGCAGAGCGTCGATGCCGACAATGCCCGCCGGCTCATGACCGGAACCGGCACGTTCCGGTATCACCTTGAAACCATTCGCCGGTTTCAGCCTCACACGCTGTCCGAACCGGAAGAAAAGATCGTCAACATCAAGAACATCACGGGTCGCAGCGCCGTCCATTCGCTGTACGACGTCGTGACGAACGCCTTCATGTTTACCCTCACCATCAACGGCAAACGAAAGACGATGACCCGAGAGGAACTGACGTCCTATCTCCGCCACGCGAGCGGACGGGTGCGTGAGGCTGCCTATCGAGAGCTCTACCGTGTCTACGCCGATCAGCACGATCTGCTGGGTGAAATCTACAAAACCTTGGTCAACGACTGGAAAGCGGAAAATCTGCAACTGCGCCGGTTCACCTCCCCGATTGCCACCCGCAACCTCGGGAACGATATTCCCGATACAGCCGTGACCTCGCTCTTGAACGTCTGTCAGAAGAACGCCGGCATCTTTCAGCACTACTTCCGCATCAAGGCGCGCCTCTGCAAGATCAAGCCGATGAGCCGTTATCACATCTATGCACCGCATCGCACGGAGCAGAAATCCTATCGCTATCAGGATGCCATCAATATGGTGTTGGAGGCCTATCGGGGCTTCTCTCCCCAATTAGCCGACTTGGCAGAGCGGGTGGTGCATGAACGCCATATCGACGCGCGCGCGAGGCCCGGAAAAATCGGAGGCGCCTATTGTTACAGCGTCGTCCCAGGCATGGCCCCGTATGTGCTACTCAACTTCACCGGCGAGGCCCGTGATATCGCCACGATGGCCCATGAGCTCGGCCACGCCGTCCACGGCATGCTGGCGGCGAAACATTCCATGTTCACTTTCCATTCCACGCTCCCGCTGGCGGAAACAGCCTCAGTGTTTGGGGAACGCATCCTGTCCGATGCCCTCATGAACCAGGAACAGGACAAGAAAGTACGGCAGGGGCTTCTGCTCAACCAACTGGACGACATCTATGCCACAGTCCTTCGGCAAGCCTACTTCGTCCAATTTGAGAACCAGGCCCATGAGATGATCGCTCAGGGCGCGACCGTGAAGGATCTGGCCAAGACCTATCTGGCCGAGGTGCGGCAACAGTTCGGAAAAGGGATCAAGGTCCCGGAGGAGTTTCAGTGGGAATGGCTGACCATCCCCCACATCTTTGCCAGCCCCTTCTATTGCTATGCCTACAGCTTCGGCAACTTATTGGTCCTGGCCCTCTACCGGATGTATCAGAAAGAAGGGGCCTCGTTCGTGCCCAAGTATCTCGATCTGTTGAGTACCGGTGGGTCCGAGGCGCCGCAGACGATTCTTGCCAAAGTCGGCGTCGATATGGCCTCTGAGGAGTTTTGGCAATCGGGGTTCGATACGATCCGCGAGATGGTGGAGCAACTGGAACAGACGCTATAAAGGCAGCATTTTCAAAACGATAGATATTCCTCCTCCCTCACCATACCCTTCCTCCTCATCTCCTCCTTGACAGATGGGGAGGACGGGAGTATCATCTATTCAGTTGATAACAGTTATCATAATCGTTGCTGTCGAAAAAATCTTCCTCAACCATCAAGGGGTCGCCCCATGTACCTCTGCCTCTGCAAGGGAATTACCGATTCGGACGTCCGTGAAGCAGGACAGGCCGGCATCGTCATGCCCTGCCAACTCAAAGCAAAGTTCGGCCTGAAAGACCCAGGATGCTGCGGTCGTTGTTCAAAGAATATTCATGAATTTTCGCAGATCGCCATGAGTGTTCACCAAACCCATTCCCCAAACCGCGTGCGAAGCTAGCCAGTACAAACTGCTCGCCCCTACCCCACACGACGTGCGCTACCGAGTCGCTCGCGATCGACGTAACGCGTACAGGTTCTCATGACATACTCGGCGAGAGCAGAAACTCGAAGTCAGACTTCGTCAAGACGCCCTGCCCGGAGCCGCGCACGGCGCCGGCCATGACCGCGTCGTACAGTTCGAGTTTCCGCTGTTTGAGGGCAATCATCTTTTCCTCAATACTGTGCCGCATGAGAATCCGCACGATGGTCACAGTTCGTTGTTGCCCGATGCGGTGCGCACGGTCCGACGCCTGGTTTTCCACCGCCGGATTCCACCAGGGGTCCAGATGAAACACATAGCTCGCTTTGGTGAGATTCAGCCCCTGCCCCCCCGCCTTGAGACTTAAGAGAAACACGCTCGGCTGCTCGCCGGTCTGAAACGCCTCCACGCGAGTTTTACGGGCAGTGGCCACCGTGGAGCCATCCAGCCGATGATAGGGTAACGAATGCCGGACACAGGCCTCTTCCACAAGATCGAGAAAGCTGGTGAACTGGGAAAACACCAGTGCACTGTGCCCCTCGTCCAGCAAGACTTGCAACCGTTCCATCAGGAAATTGATCTTGGGCGAGGACTCGTCGGTCCGGTTCGTCAGAAGGCGTGGGGACAGACAGACCTGGCGAAGCTTGAGAATGGCCGTCAGCGCGATGAATTGCGCCTGGCCGGAGGTCTTCGACCTATAGGCCTCATCGATCGTCGTGCGAACCTGCGCGACCGTCTGCTGATAGAGCGCCTTTTGTCGATCGGTCAAGTCGAGGAACACCTCGCTCTCGATCTTCGGCGGCAAGTCATGGAGGATCTCCGCCTTGGTCCGCCGCAAGATAAAAGGCCTGGTCCGGCGGAGCAGCCGCTCCAGCATGTCGCCCTGGACATGTTTGAGACCGGCCTTGAACCGATCGTACTCACCCAGCAGCCCCGGCATGCAGAGATCGATCACGGAAAAGTACTCGCCGAGATGGTTTTCGAGCGGGGTGCCGGTCAGCGAAACTTTAAAGCGTCCGGTGAGGCGGCGGGCTGCGCCCGTCGTGTTAGCCTGAATGTTTTTCACCGCCTGCGCTTCGTCGAACACGATGACATGGAACGGCAGACCTTCCAATCGCTCGATGTCCCGGCGAACCAGCCCATACGTTGTAATGACCACCTCCCCATCCTTGGCATTGAGCGTCCGCTCGCTGCCACTGTAGACATGAACCTTCAAGCCTGGCGCGAAACGCGCAAGCTCCTGCTCCCAGTTGAAGAGGAGACTCGTCGGCACGACGACCAGATGAGGCCCCTTCACACCAACCGAGGTCTTGAGGAGCCCGTCCTGGACGGCGGCCAGGAGACAAATAGCCTGAAGAGTCTTGCCCAATCCCATATCGTCCGCCAAGCAGGCGCCAAAACGATGCTCGTACAGAAATGCGAGCCAGGCATACCCTTCCCGTTGATAGGGGCGAAGTGTGGCCTGGACGCCTTTGGGGAGGGGCCGTGGGGCGATCTGTGTGAATCCCATGAGACGACCGAGTACGGCCTCGTCTTCAGTAGGCAACGAGACCGCAATGCCTTGCTCGCGCAACGCCAGCCAATCGAGGATCAGCAGGCGCGGCACGCGCACAATCTTCGTGGCGCCCCGATCCGCCGGCGCCTCTCCGGTCAGCGCAAAGATCGCGCGCAGCTGTTCCAGGGTCTGGCGATCCAACACCCGCAAGCGGCCTTCGGCGTCGATCATCCCTCCCTGTTGGAGGGCAGCCCGCCACTCCGATTCGTCCAACGTCACGCCGTCGCACCGGATCTCCGGACGGATTTCAAACCAATCGATCCCGACCCCTTCCGACTCAACAGGCTCCACATGGGCAGCGCAATCCCAGCGAGAAGACTTGACGGGCTTATCCTCGTACAGCAATTCGATCCCGGCGGTTGTGAGCCGGTCCAAGAGAGCCGGCAATCCTTGGAACAACCGCGGCCCGTCGATCACCATCTCATTGCAGCGCCGCATACCGCGGAAAACTTCCGGGCCAAACACGTCGAAGGGAATCCGATACAGCCACACCTCATGGGCCTTGTCCACCGGCTGCAGCTCCCATCGCCCAGCGTGAATCTGCAGCCGCACATCTATCGTGGCGAAGCCCGACAGATGCTGTTTGAGCCACTGTGCCGCCTCGTCCTTCACGGCGCGGGTCCACCCCTCTAGACTAAGAGCCATGTTGATGCGTTGGTCTCGCTCCTTCGCCTCGCGCACAGACAATAGGCTGAAGAACATCTCATAGAGCACGGCCTTTCGTGTGTGCGAACGTAGCGAGCCGGACACGGCACGACCTTGCTCCAACGCCGAGATACACCCAAAGGTTGAGACGCTCGGCGCAAACCGGACCTCACCGAGGCGGCATTGGGCCTGCAGCGTCCATGAGGTAGGCGGAAGGCCATCGTCGCCGGACGGAGGCTTCAGGATCAGGGCATACGACAACGCATCGCGTGCCGAAGGAGTCGCAGGGCGTTGCACCGACACGTCCTGCCCCTCTATTTTTAAGATAAGATCGCGCACAATCCGGTTGGTTTGCTGTTGAAGCACCTCGATTTGCGCGGACTGGAACTCATCCAGCGAAATCGTACACTCCATATCCTGGTTAACACCTTGCCCCTGCCCATACCCGAACTCGCTCGATAACGGCACGGCACGGAATCCTCCGTCGGCGTCGTCATAGGGATCGAAGCACAGTTCACCGCCCTTGAAGCGTTGCCGCAGGGAACGGAACAACGCCCACCCCGGTTCGTCCTTCAAATACAGAAGCCGCCCGCCGCTCAGATCAGCCACAAACGTTCTGAATCGTACGATCCGTTCGAGTGGCACCTCGTCGGCAAGGCAAACCGCGCGGACTCTGATCTGGTCGCCGACAAGGTCGATCTCCGTCTTACTCCGGCACTTAACTGACTGGTTCCAGTGAAGCGGGATCGCTTCGTGGCTCGACACCAGCACGATCGGGTAGGGCTTCTTGTGAACCCTGAGATAATGGAGCAAGGGGTCTTCCCCGAACCCGGACATGAACCAGGACGCGTTAAGAAGCAGCAGCAGTTCAGGTGGAATCGCAGTGCCCAATCCTTCGGACAACGGCACGCCATTTTTATGGATCACGATCTGCGGATCCAGGTGGCGGGTATCAATGACGATCTCAAAGGCCGCGCCCTTGCGAGTCGCTCCGGTGGGAGACGGTCCTGATGCCCTGACCGGTACCGGGGAGCTGCCGAGCAACTCAGCCCGAAGCCAAGGTAGATCGCCTTGTTGCCCGCCCGATAATCTGAATAGCTCCGGTGAGAGCAGATGCTTGGTCGTGAAGTAGGCGCACAACACATGTTTGCACAGCCAGCTGGGATCCCAGGCCGGACAATCGCAGGAGGCCACAAGGAACCCCTCCTCGATGGAAAAGACGACCTCGTAGAGCCTCGCCCCTTCTACCTCCGCCGTCAGCGTGGTACGGTCCTGGCTCCAGACATAATGCTGAAGTCGCTGCTGTTGGTAGTAGTCGTATCCCCGGACGACGGATGCCTTCGGGGCCAATGTGTAGACCGCATTGGCTGATAGGGCGCGAAACGCGGCAAGCAGCGCGAACGATTCGGGGGCAGGGCTCGGAGCGACCATCTCCTTCCTGGAAATGGGACTGTCCCCTTTCACAATACTGGATGAAGGCTTCTTCCGCATGACGCAGCACTATAAACGGGAAAGGGGCGATTCAACAAGGCGAGGTGAGGGATGAATGACCCAACCTCATCGGTGTATGAGTCCCGTCTCGTCGTATCGGCTGCGCAATGTGGAGACCGAGGGAGAGGCGCTACTTGGCAGAACCGGCTTTGAATTGCATGGCGACTTCGGCCACACGTCGGCCCAACGCCTTGGCATCGGCCGATTCCTTCTTGTCGATGCCTGGACTATCACCTTCCGTGGTGGCCGAGGCGCCGAAGGCTCCACCCCCACTGACGACGATCATCTGATTCCCCAGCATCGCGGCAAGGATCGTCAACATCGTCACCTCTTTCCCGCTCGACACCTGCCCCCCAGTGGCAAAGGCCGCGCCGATCTTGTTCTTCATCTTGAAGTCGGGAAACACACCGAATTTAAACTGCCAGTTGTCGAAAAATGTTTTCACCTCGCCTGACATATTCGACCAATAGACCGGCGAACCGACCACCACCGCATCGGCGGAGAATAAATCCTCCGCCGTCACCTTGCCGACTCGTTTCAACAGCGCGTCGGCGCCGGATACGCTGTTCACACCATCCGCCACGGCTTCGGCCATGCGTTCCGTATGACCGGAGAGCGAATGGTAGGTCACGAGCACCTTCACCAGTGGGGCCGGCTCGTCGGCTGATGCCGTGCTGACGCTGACGCCTAGTATGGGAAGAAGGGCGCAGAGAAAGAATGAACGAATGAGGCTGAATCGTACAATAGCGGTGAGAGCAAACAATATCGACTCACAGAGAGAATGTACTGGGGCGCAGGATTGACGCCGGCTCAACGACGGACAATTTCCTCTTCCATCCGTTCTTCAACGGACACTTCCGTCAACGTTCCGCGATAGTCGCACTTGTGACAGCGAACCCGCCATTCTTCGATCCATTTTTCTTGCACATACGATTGCCGGCACTTTGGGCAGACAAACACACCTTTGACATAATGTACTTTCCGCGTCTCTTTCATACACCCCTCTCGTGGTTCGGCTGTACGAGGATGGCACAGGCCACCGCGTGATTACAAGATACTCTCAGCCGAAATCGCCGACAATCCTATGCGCCACAGAGGGATTCCGGCTTGACTCATCTCCGGTTGGCCGATAGGATGCCGCCGTGCAACGACGCCGATTATTCGCGCTTATCTCTGTCTTTCTCCTGTCGTTCTCCTTCCCTGCCTTGGCAGGAAACGATCCGTCCCCGTCCGGGCTGATCCCGATTACCCTCCCGGGGGGTGCCATCATTCAGGCAGAGTTGGCCGACACACCCCAGAAGCGTGCAGAAGGATTGATGTATCGTGAGCATTTAGCCGACGATCGCGGCATGCTCTTTACATTTTCCCAGGCGCAAGCCTGGGTGTTCTGGATGAAGAACACGAAAATTCCTCTCGATCTCATCTGGATCAACGAGAAAAAGCAGATTGTCCATATAGAACCGAACGTCCCGATCTGCACGAGAACAGACGACAGCTGCCCCCAATACAGGCCCAACGAGGGCGCGCTCTATGTCTTGGAACTCGCAGGGGGCCGAGCGGAGCGTTTGAAGTTACAGCGGGGATCGAAACTTCAATTCAAAATCCCGTAGTGGCGTGGCAGGGACTTAATAACCTGCCGGATGCTCAAAAATTTCGTCCAGCAAGGCCGCAGGCGAGTTGAAACCGGAGGCGTGCCCTCTGGGGTACGTTGAGGATTTCGACGAGTCGAGAACGAAGCTGGCGAGCTTTTTCAGCATCCGGCCCCTAAGACCGTTCCTGCCAGGCCCTCATCCGTCTCGCCGTAATCACCCCCTCCACACGCTCAACCGCTTTGAGTACCTGTTCGAGGTGATGAGTGTCCGATACTTCCACGACAAAATCCAGCGCAGCCTTCTGATCCTCTCGCGTCGTGATTTCGGCACGGCTGATGTTGGCATGACATTCCGCAATCGCGGAGGACACGTTCGCCAGCACCCCGGTCTTATCGACGGCGATAATGGACATTTTCACCGAGTGCGTGCTGGGTGTCGCAACGTCCCACTCCACTTCCACCAGCCGTTCCTTATCGTAGTCCAGCGCTTCAAGATTGGGGCAATCGACGGCATGGATCGTCAACCCGCGTCCACGAGTAATATACCCGAGGATGCGGTCGCCGGGCACGGGATGGCAACAGCGCGACAGCTGCATCAGCAGATCCCGAGACCCCTTGACCTGCACGCCTGTGCCGTCGCTCTTTCCCGCGACCGCTTTACGCGCGGCGGGACGTTCCGGAGCCGGCACCGGCGCTCCGGATGACGGAGCCGTGAGTTTGCCGATGACCTGCGACGTGGCCATGTGGCCGAACCCGACGGCCGCAGTCAATTCCTCGGTGCTGTCGAATCCCAACTGACGAGCGGCCCCTACGAGCTCCGCTGATTTGAACATCCGGGCCGGCGCCATCCCTTGACGGCGGAACTCCGACTCCAGTAACCGACGACCGATCTCAAGACTCCGCTTCTGCTCTTCAAGCTTGATCCAGTGCTTAATCTTGGTCTTCGCACGCGAGGTGCGGACAAACTTCAACCAATCCTTGTGCGGCGATTGCGTGGGAGACGTCAGAATTTCGACCGTATCTCCACTGATAAGTTGATATTTGAGCGGCACGATCTTCCCGTCCACCTTGGCGCCGACACAATGGTCCCCAACCTGAGTATGAATCGCGAAGGCAAAATCGACGGGTGTCGATCCTCTCGGCAGCTCCTTCACAATCCCTTTGGGCGTGAACACATAGACCACGTCGTGGAAGAGGTCGAGCTTGACCGAGTCCATAAACTGCCGGTTATCAGTCAAATCTGCTTGCCACTCGACGAACTGGTGGAGCCAGCCGAACGCTTTACTGTCACGATCTGCCACGTGCCCCTGTTCTTTATACTTCCAATGCGCGGCAATCCCATGTTCGGCGAGCCGATGCATGTCCTCTGTGCGGATCTGGAACTCGACGTGCTCTCCCTTCGGGCCCACCACCGTCGTGTGGAGGGACTGATAGAGATTGGATTTCGGAATCGCGATGTAATCTTTGAACCGCCCCGGCACGGGCCGCCAGGCTGAGTGAATCACCCCGAGCACGGCATAGCAGTTCATCTTGGTATCGGTCACAACCCGTAGCGCGGTCAGGTCGTAGACCTCCTCGAACGTAATCGACTGCTTGTTCATCTTTTGGTAAATGCCGTAGAGATGTTTGGGCCGACCATAGACTTGGCCGACCAACCCGTTCTCCTGCATGGTCTGATGCACCAGCTGGCGAACTTCATCGATGTACTGCTGCCGATCCTCATCCCGTTTCGCCACGCGGACACGCAAGGTCTCGTAGACCTCAGGCTTGAGGTGCTTGAGACAGAGGTCTTCCATCTCATTCTTGATCCACCCGATTCCGAGCCGATTCGCCAGCGGCGCATAGATCTCCAGCGTTTCCTGCGCGATCTCCTGCCGCTTGGCTACGTTGAGATGCTCCAAGGTGCGCATGTTGTGCAGCCGGTCGGCGAGCTTAATGAGGACGACCCGGATATCGTCCGCCATCGACAGCACCATCTTGCGGAAATTCTCCGCCTGTTTTTCTTCATAGCTCCGAAACGTGATCTTGCCGATCTTGGTGACACCGTCGACCAGATGCACGACGTCCTTCCCGAACTCCCGTTCGAGTTCCTCAGGCGTCGCGACCGTATCTTCCAGGGTATCGTGCAGCAGCGCGGCAACGATGGCGGTGACATCCGTTTTGAGCGAGGTCAGAACGCCGGCGACGGCGATGGGATGTTGAAGGTAGGGTTCTCCGGACTGACGCAATTGCCCTTCATGCGCTTTCGCAGAAAACTCGTGAGCTTTGCGAACGAGATCGAGGTCGGCATCGGCGGCATAGCTTCTGATCCGATCCAGCAACTGGTCGAGATCCGTGACAGTTTGGTAGACCATACTGCGCTCACTTACTCACTCACACTCGCTCGGACATCGCGAATCCGAAGCTGAATCCGGTCACGGCCGTTCCAGTAATTCAGCTCCGGCGTGAAGGCCAAATCGACCGGGGCGCGAGACGGAATGCCACGCTCCAGCAGCGACTTGATGCCGAATCCGATACTATCGAACGGCAGCGATCTCCCCTGCCGCACGGTCATTTTCAGATGCTTCTCGCCGACCGTGCGCGCCTCCATCACTTCGAGACCTGTCACCGCAAATGTCGGCTCTGGATTGCCCTCTCCGAACGGATGGAGCGAACCGATCTCCTGGATCAGCTGCAGATTCACTTCGTCCAAACGCACTTCGGCATCGACATGCAGCGTTGGGACCTTGGCCCCACCGTGGGTCCATCCGGCCACCGCATCGGAGAATCTGGCACGAAACTCCTCGATCCGCGACTCGCGAATCGTCACCCCTGCGGCACTCGGATGCCCACCGAAGGCCTCCAACAGCTCCCGGCAGGACGCCAATGCTCGATAGAGATCGAACCCGCCGGTCGTCCGCGCCGAGCCTTTTGCGATCCCCTGTTCGTCGATCGCCAGCACAATCGCCGGGCGCTGAAACCGATCGACCAAGCGTGCCGCGACGATGCCGACCACGCCGAGATGCCACTGCCGAGACGCCACGATGAGTGCAGGCGGTAGCTCGTGATCCTTCAACGAGGCCAGCGCCTCCGCCATGATATCCACTTCGATGCGCTGCCGTTCCCGATTCAGCTGCTCCAGCCGGCCTGCCAACTGTTGCGCCTCGGACGGATTGTCTGTCGTCAACAATCGCACCGCCAACATGGCATCGTCCAATCGCCCAGCGGCATTGATCCGCGGCGCTAACTTGAAGGCGATCGTTTCTGCCGTGCAATCCCGCGTCACCCCCGCCGCCAGCTTCAATGCCCGCACGCCGCAGCGCGCGCCGCGCGACAATTGGACCAATCCTTCGCGCACAAAGTTTCGATTCTCATCGTGCAAGGGAACCACATCGGCAACCGTCGCCAACGCCACGAGATCGAGCAACGACTCCAACGGCACTCCCGCGACCCCATAGCGCAGCTGGTAGGCCTGCGCCACCTTGTACGCCAGCGCGGCGGAACAGAGCCCTCGAAAGGGATAGATGGCGTTGGCTCGATGGGGGTTGAGCACCGCCACAGCGGGCGGCATGTCCTCGTCGGTCTGGTGATGATCGGTCACCACCACATCCATGCCCAGCTGAGCCGCCAATGCGATTTCTCTATGCGAGGTCGTGCCACAATCGGAGGTCACCAACAGCGAGATCCCTTCGTCATGCAAGCGCTGCACGGCGCCGAGGTTGAGTCCATAGCCTTCACGCAGGCGATGCGGAACATAGGCGCGCACCTTGGCGCCCAACCCGCCAAAAAACGACAGGTAGACACTGGTTGCCGTAATCCCATCGACATCGTAGTCGCCATAAAAACAGATCGGCTCCTGAGTCGTCACGGCGCGATGCAACCGTTCGACTGCCTGCTCCATGTCGGGAATCAAAAACGGATCGTGCGGCGCCTGCAGCGACATCCATGAGGTGGCTTCATCCGGCGTGGTCACGCCACGAGCGAGGAACAACGACGCCGTGGCAGGAGAAATCGAGAGGGCGTGTGATAACGAAGCCCGTTGAGTCAGATTGACATCATGGAAAACCCAGAGCTTGGACTTCATGCGGGCCTCGTACGTGAACGCGAGTCTCTGGCGGAGCTAACTATCTGAGAATTAAAGGGATACTAGCCGCTCAGCCCTCGGTTGTCAAACCGAGGACTGTAGCGCCGTGCTGCTGACGGACGACAACCGGACTCTGATGACCTGAGAATGAGGAGGAGGAAGGAAAAGAAGAAAGACGTTCCACCTGACTGCCGGCGTTACTCTCCTCCCTTTTGCACATAGTTCTTGACGAATTCTTCTGCGTTCGTTTCGAGTACCTCGTCAATTTCATCGACCAGCTTATCGATATCTTCCTTCATCTTCTTGCCGGCTTCGATGACCTTCGGATTGGCCTTGACCTCTTCCTTTCCCTGCGGCTCTCGCTTGGGTTCCTGCTTGCGCTCTTGTTTCTCCATCAGAGTACCTCCCGTGATTCTGGGAAACTCTCGTGGATCAGCTATCAGCATGATCCCGTACGACCACCTTACCGTACGATTCTTTCAGCCGTCAAGCCAAGGAACGAACGTGAAACGTCGCTCGTATCTCGTCGTTCGTAGGCGAAAGAACTTCCTCCCTTGCGAGATACGCTTCACGCTTCACGAACGACGCTCTTACACGAGCAGCGACACGATGAGCAGCGCCACAATGTTGATGACCTTGATCATCGGATTGATCGCCGGACCAGCCGTATCCTTATAGGGATCGCCGACCGTATCGCCCGTCACCGCCGCCTTGTGCGTATCCGTCCCCTTCATGCCCTGCTCTTCAACATACTTCTTCGCATTGTCCCAGGCGCCGCCGCCGCTCGTCATCGAGATGGCAACAAACAGACCCGTGACGATACTGCCGACCAGCATGCCGCCTAAGGCCTGCGGTCCTAAAACCACACCGACCACAATCGGAGAAATGACCGGAATCAATCCCGGCACCATCATCTTCTTGATCGCCGCCTGCGTCACAATATCCACGCAGGTCCCGTATTCCGGCTTGCCCGTTCCTTCCATAATCCCTTTGATCGTCCGGAACTGCCTGCGCACCTCTTCCACGACGAGGCCGGCTGCCTCCCCCACGGCTTTCATACAGAGAGCCCCGAAGATAAAGGGCAGCATGCCGCCCAAGAAGAGTCCAACCAGGACGGATGGATTGGAGAGGTCGAACGTGCTCGCCCCACTCCCTTTGGCCACCTCACGTGCATATTCAGCGAACAACACCACTGCCGCAAGACCGGCTGATCCGATCGCATAACCCTTGGTCACCGCTTTCGTCGTGTTGCCGACCGCATCCAATGGATCGGTGATGTCCCTCACCTCTTTCCCGAGATGGGCCATTTCTGCAATACCGCCTGCATTGTCGGTGATCGGGCCGAACGCATCGATCGCCACCACAATACCGGCCATCGACAACATCGACACCGCCGCCACCGCCACGCCGTACAAGCCGCCCGATGCCGCGCCGCCGCAGATCCAGTAGCTCCCGAGAATCGCGGCCCCGATCACCACGACCGGCCACGCTGTCGCTTCCATACCCACTGCCAGTCCGGCGATGATGTTGGTCGCATGGCCCGTTTCACTGGCCTTGGCGATCGCCTTGACCGGCCTATAACTCTTGGAGGTGTAGTAATCGGTGATAAAGACGAGCGCCAGGGTCACAGCCAACCCAATCAACGCCGCGAGGTAGTAGCTCAACCCACTCACGCCACCCACACCATCCATAATCGAATAGGTCACGGGAACGAAGGCAATCGCTGCAATACCACCAGCCACAAACAAGCCCTTGTAGAGCGCCGTCATAATCCCGCCGCCCTGGCCCACCTTCACGAAAAAGATCCCGATGATCGTCGCGAAAATCGTCACGCCCCCGAGGGCGAGAGGATAGAGAATCGGGCCGCTGACTCCCTTAAATAGCGTGAAGGCCAAGACCATTGCCGCCACCGTCGTCACCGCATAGGTCTCGAACAGGTCAGCCGCCATACCGGCACAATCGCCGACGTTATCGCCGACGTTATCCGCAATCACAGCCGGGTTGCGGGGATCGTCTTCCGGAATGCCTGCTTCGAGTTTCCCCACGAGGTCTGCGCCGACGTCCGCCGCTTTGGTGTAGATACCACCGCCTACTCGGGCAAACACCGAGATCAAGCTGCCGCCGAACCCAAGACTCAGCAGCGCATGGATCGCCTTCTCCTGCCCTGCGTACTGCGCCGCCAAGGTGTAGAAAAGGGTAATGGCCAGCAAGCCCAAGCCGATCAATAAGAGCCCCGTCACCGCGCCGCCACGGAAGGCCACGGTCAGCGCGGCATTCATCCCATTATGGGCAGCCTGGGCCGTCCGCACGTTCGCCCGTACGGCGATCACCATGCCCACATACCCGGCCAGCGACGACGCGCCGGCGCCGATCAAAAATCCCACTGCGGTCAGTAACCCGAATTTATCGGAAAACGCCCCTGCTCCCCATAAGAGGGCAAATATGACAGCGGCGACTACGCCGACGGTCCGGTACTGGCGATTCAGATAGGCGCTCGCGCCTTCCTGAATGGCCTTGGCAATATCCTGCATCTTCTGGTTGCCGGCATCGAGCTTGAACACCCACATGGCCAAATACAGGCCATAGACAATGCCGGTCACCGCCGCTACCAACGCAAACGTAATGATGACTGAGTCGCTCACAGGTCACTCCTCCTAATAGGTGAGGGGCTTTTATGTCACACGATTCCCCATGGCTTCAACCCATCAACAGTACTCGTAGGGGGAAACCGCGGGGCAGCGCAGATTGAGTCTTGCAGGTAACTACCCGAAAAGTTGGGCCATTCTATACAGGTGAGAGAGAGGGATCAAGATGAAAAGAGGGAGGAGGACGCCTGCATCGGTTCTTTGCTCCCGGAACGCGCGCCCTGAGAAGGGCCTCGTTCGACGGGCGCAGTGGAACCGACAGCGGGCATCCTCCCGATAGAAAGTGGAAAGAGGATCACGGAGGTAGCCTGGAATGGTCCTCTGTGCTCGCCGAGCCCCCACGATGAAACGGTGGTCGCTCGATGCGCGCAGTTGAGGACCATTCCAGGCCGCCACTCTTTCATCATGAGAGGGAGAGAGGAGAGAAAACGAAGCGATCAGCCAGCCGTTGGATAGATACTGACTCCCCGATCCCCGTATGTTTCGTAGAAGTGTTCGAACACAGCGGAGCACTTCTGTTTATACAAGTCAGGGGTGTAGCTGCGCGGGAGTCCTTGATCCAGCACCTCTTCGATGGCCAATTTCACCTGTGAACGCGCACTTGCTTTTTGTCGCCATTCGAGCACCAAGAGCTGCTTGAGTTTCTCCAGCAACTCTTTCGCCAACTTCTTCACCTCGGCACGCTCTTCCGGGCCCAGCTCCGGTGCAGGCCGAGTCAGAATGTCGAACACCACCAGCTCTTCTTCTGACAGACGTTCCCGTACGTGGCGCTGTTGCTCCTCGTTGAGGGTGCGACTGAGGGCCAGGAGTTCGGCAAAGAGGTCCTCGATGTTCCGGCTACCTGCGTTGTAGGATTCGATGAGCTCCTCAAACTTCGTGAGGTAGTCGGCACGAGTCCGGTTGAGGCGAATCAGCTTGTCGAGGTGGGCGCGGATGGCAGTCTTTAGTTGCTCAAGATCAATATTCTTGGTCTTCGACTTCCCAAAGCGCTTCGCGAGAGCGTCAAAATCAATCTTCGTCAGGTCGATGACGCCGTGGTCTTTCTTGCCCTCAGGGATGTGAAAGCCATCGGCGGCCACGGAAGCATCAAGAATCTTGTTCAGATCGGTCATCACGGTGGAGATGTCCGCCGGACCTTCACCCGTCCGCTCTCGAATCGTCTCGGCAATCGTCGTGAGGCAGGCGACGCGCGAGGAAAACTTCAAGACAGCCGGATCGGGCTTCACTGCTTGAAAGAGCGTCCATACCCATCGCTCCTGGGCGAGGAAATCTTTGCGGAGCGGGTCTGGGGAGATCAGGCATTCAACGGCATCGACAATCTTCGTCAGTCGCTCCAGACTCCCGACGATCGTCCGTTCGACATCTTCGAGGCTGACGCCATGTTGACGACAGAACGCCACGGCATCCGTTATCGCCTGCCGCAGGGCCTCCACCAATTGCTGTTTATCGCGCACGGGATGCGCGCCGCTCTGACCGATGGCATAGATGGCCAAGGCTTGCTCCAGTGAAGCAAAGACGTTGGCATAATCCACAATCAGTCCGCTGTGTTTGCCAGGGAACACGCGGTTCGCCCGCGCAATCGTCTGCATCAATGTGTGGTTCCGCATCGGCTTATCGAGATACACCGTCGAACAGCTCGGCGCGTCAAACCCGGTCAGCCACATCGCGCAGACGAAGACCAGGCGCAACGGATCTGTCGGGTCCTTGAACTTCTCGTCGAGCGACTCGTCGTTCATCCGCTTGCGGTGCGGGGCAATGTCGAGCCCCAGCCGTTTCATCTGGTCAATCTCGTTCTGGCCTGGCGACACGATCAACGCCATCTCAGTGGTCTGGATCACATTCAGTCGCTCACGGAGTTCCCTGATGCGGTCCGGGTCGGACTTCGCACCGTACGTCGTGAGCTTCGCCAACTCCTGCTCTACCCGCACCTGTTCAGCCTGCCAATGCTTCCGCACCTTGTCGTGCATTCGGAGCGCCGTGGCCTTGTCGATGGAGATCACCATGGCCTTCCCCTGAAAGCCTCGCCCAAGGAAGTGCTGCACGATATCCTTCGCGACCGTCTCCAACCGGTCGTCGCGGGTGATGAGCTGGTATGGCCGATCCATCTCACGCTCTAACCGTTTCTCTTGCTCCTCATCCAGTTCAGCGGCTTCGATCAGGTGATAAATATCGTCGTTGAGGTTCGGATTTTCGAGCCGCAGTTCAGGGGTACGGTTTTCGTAAAAGAGCGGCACGGTGGCACCGTCCTCGACCGACTGTTGGAAGTCATAGATGGACACATAGTCACCGAAGACCTCGCGCGTCCGTTCCTCGCCGACAATGAGCGGCGTACCCGTGAAGGCCAGGAAGAGCGCCCGAGGCAATGCTGACCGCATGTTCATCGCCAAGGTATCGTATTGGCTTCGGTGCGCTTCGTCGGTCAGCACGATCACGTCAGGGCGGTCGCAGAGCAGTTCAGGAGTCTGGAACTTGTGAATCAGGGTGAAGACATACCGGTGATTCTCGCCAAGCAGCTGCCGCAGCTGCGCGCCACTCTGTGCGTGGCACAGCTCGCTTTCGGTCTCACTGACTGCGCCACAGGCCTTGAACGTCTTGGCGATCTGGTCGTCGAGCTCGACACGATCAGTCACCACCACAAACGTCCAGTTGCCAGGAACCTTTCGTAGGATCTTCTGTGCGAAGAACACCATCGCGAGACTTTTGCCAGAACCCTGCGTCTGCCAAAACACACCGCCACGTCCATGGCCCTGCTTCCTTGCAGTCAGCGTGGCAGTAATAGCGCTGTTCACCCCAAGGAACTGATGGTTCTGCCCCAACACTTTCACCAGCCCTGCCTTGTGCTCAGAAAAGAGCGTGAAGTTCTCTAGCAGATCGAGCAGACGTGTTGGTGCACAGGTGCCGCGCAACATGACTTCAAGCGACACTCGTCTTGGTTCGTCCTCACGTTCGATCCGCTTCCACTCAAAGAACCGTTCCCAATCAGCCGTGAGCGATCCGACACGGCTCTCCGTCCCGTTGGAGACGATCATCAGCCCGTTGAACCAGAAGAGTTGAGGAATGTCAGCCTTGTAACAGGTGAGGTTGTCGTCAAAGGCTTGCTGCGCAGGCACGCCGGGCTTTTTCAGTTCAATGACGACGATGGGTAGGCCATTCACAAATCCGACGAGGTCAGGCCGACGCGTGTAGAGCGCGCCCGTTACGCTGAATTGATTCACGAGAAGGAAATCGTTGGCAGCAGGGTTCTCCCAATCAATGACCCGAACGCGCTCAGTCTTCTGTCCCCCACCTTTGGTATCTAGAGCGAAAACAGGAATTCCCTCTTTCAGAAGCCCATACACCTCACGATTTGCCGCCACGAGGCTCATCACCGAACGGTCGCGGATCAGTTGATCGATGGCTCCCGAAATGGCTTCCGGTGGGATGGATGGGTTCAGGCGCTCAAGCGCGGTACGGAGACGAGGAACCAAGAACGATTCAGCTTTGGTTTCTCGTCCTAACGTGCCATGGGGCCCAAAGACCTCCTCCATGGCCGAGACAGTCTGCCACCCGAGTTCGGCAAGCAGCGTGATCGCGGGCTGTTCGACAAGCTGGTCTTCGGAGTAGGCGTGAGACATGCGCCGCTAGGAACGCAGCGGGAGAAACTCGTCGCCGCTCATCGGTTCATAGCCAGCAGTGAAGCGGCCTTCGAGCGCGACAAGAACACGTTGGTTGTGAGGAGCAGGAGGAGGATTAAGCTGGACGACCCGAGCGTTCACATTGCTCGGTCCACCGACAATGGCCTGCAATACATCAGGGATGAGATAACGAGGTGCCCAACCCAACATGAAGTAATCATTCGAGGTCTCAAGTTGAACCGCCACCCCAGTTGCAGGGTTATTCAACTCCACCGACACTTGCAGCGGTTCGCCGGGCTGGAGAACATTCAATCGCTCTTGTGATGGAGCGTTCACATGACTCCAGCCGTGCAAAAAGAACCGGCAAGAAAAGCCGCCATCACGACGGGCCTGAATTTTTGGGAATACCTCTAAATTATCGGTCTGTCGCCCGCCTCCGCTGATCGCCAAAATTTCAAAGGGGTCCGCGCGCTCCGGAGACAAATCGAGTCGATGGAGATATTCGGCGTAATCCTCACGTTTCGTACTAATGAGCCGATTCTGAAACAGCGGGAACAGTTCTGCTGATTCGTACAGGGCATCGAACTTCGGGAAGGCATCGAGGGGCTGGAATCCCACCTTGTCTCTAGCCTGCAACACTCCACGGGTGTAGACAAACCGGTAATGGGAATCTTCAGGCTCAGCATCCAGACGACCGATTGGAAACCACGCACGGGTGCCGTCCACGCGATCGCCGCGAAGCCGTTTGTCTTGCCAGGCTAAGAATAAGGTTTTCATGACAGAATATCTTTGACCCGTCTGAATGTGACCTGAAGCAATGCCTTCGCAAAATCACGCTGAGCCTGCACCATCGTCTCAGACGGCACCCGGTCAACTGTATCACACAGGGCATCTTCATTGACATTTTCCAAGGTCGGCAACCACGGCACAAAATAATCTGGCCATTTGCGTGCGACCAGCTCAAGTAGTCTGAGGGGATTGGCCCCGTGGGCGTCGTCGGATCGAAGATAAATTCCTCCCCGACACTGGCTTCTCGCTACGTACCACTCTGGCCGCCCTGGTTCAGACAGCCAGGTTGCCAATTTCTCCGGTGGCTCATTCCGCCCCAGAGAAGAAGCGTGATCAAACGTGGGTGCCATTTCATGAGAGACCCGGCCATCTTGGTGCATGAGCCGGACGATGGCCCAGTTCTCATGGTGCCGGTCCGTATTCAGAATGATGGCATCCAGCACAAGATAGCCCGCCATCTGTCGGAAGGCCGCTGCCTGCTCCTTCGGATGGGAAAGCACATGCGAGATCGCAGCCAGAATATTTTCGACGGTGTGATCGCTCTGGCGAAATTGCTTGGTACGGTCGTACCCGAAGCCGGCGCCTGCCAGCAAGTCATTTCCGTGGATCATTTCTGCGCCAGGTCTGGCGAGTTCGGGGAACCGTCGGCTGATACAGCCTGGAGATCCCTCAAGGGTGGCGAGTTCCACCCGCGCATGAGAAATATGGAGCAAGGCGGCTACTTCAGCCGCGACCTTTTCAGCCCAGTGCTCACCAGTGACCTGGCCATTACTGAGCCGGGCATACTTGAAGAGCCAGCGTTCGGAATCACCAGCGACTTGCACCCATCCTTTGCGCTTGCTGCCCATCTCTTCCGGGGCAAGCACATCTTCTTTGGACAAGGACAGGATGGGATAGGGTTCAAGCAAAGGCATGGAGATCGCCTGCCACAGAAATCTGCCTTCTGTCTTTATAATCTGGTGCTGAAACAGAACTCCCGTCTTTCAGAAGCCCCTACACCTCCCGATTCGCCGCTACGAGGCTCATCACCGAACGGTCTCGAATCAGTTGATCAATCGCTCCCGAAATGGCTTCCTGTGGGAGGGAAGAATTCAGACGCTCAAGTGCGGTACGAAGACGAGGAACCAAGGCCGCCTCGCCCTTCGTTTCCCGCCCAAGTGTGCCTCCAACACCAAAGACTTCCTCCAGAGCCGACACGGTCTGCCAACCCATCTGAGCAAAAAGCTGGATGGCAGGTTGTTCAACGAGAGAGTCTTCAGTGTAACTATTCGACATTGCTTGGAATTATGTTGGGCTTGAAATTGCCACAAAACTGGCGGATACTATGACCGACTCATCTACCATGTGTAGAAGGAGCATACGGAGCCGCCTTGCAGCAATGCCTGGCGGCTCTAGCTTTTTTGAGAGCGCAGAAACTCTTTTCGATCTCGCTCGAAGTCCTTTCGGCGATAAGGCTTAACCCAGTACGCCGTCTTCAAGAGAAAGTACCCATTCCGCTGAGCCAGCACCACCGCAAAGTTTTCCTGCTCATGCCAAATCACGATATGGGTATTGCTGCCACGTTTATTTTCCCACCAGCTTAACTCGGTGTGGGTAGTGGCATTTCGGATGACCCAAGCCACCCATCGTATTCTCTCACAGCGTCGGAAATCAGGAACTCGATCTTCCTCGCGTTCGCCCTCGGAGATCAGGTGCCAGAAAGTGTAGCCTTTATTCTTAGTTGGTGGCGCATATTTCGCTCTGACGGGCAAACTGCGAAATGTAAGTCCTGATTGGATAATAGTTTCCAAATAAATGGCATGGAGATCTTCCTCGTAACGAGACCACTCGCCGTGGAAAAGGAACAGCTCGGGCAAATCCATCACACCGCCTGCGCTTCCCAGATAAAAATATTGAACTTCTCTTCCGATGGGAGAGTACTGCGTCGCAGGCTGAAACCAGAACGCGATTTGACCATCTCAATCACCGCCTGCTTGGCGGGACTGCTCTGTAGCCCCCGATGCAAATAGCTCAGAGCGCCGCTCAACACGTCAGCCAGCTGCAATTGCTCGATCTCGCATGAGTGCACCTGCTGAATGCGCTCGATCATCTCCTTGTTGAAATCGCACTGGGCATTTGCCAAATAATCGTGCAGCTTCGTAACCTTCTGCTGGCTGCGGGTATCTTTGATATCTAAATAAATCCGATAACGATTGCCTGACTCAAAAATGACGTTCAGCAGCTGGAAGTACATCTTGTAATAGAAATCGTCGTGCGATTGATTGAACGCTGAATGGTTGAGTTTAGATTTGTCCGGGATGACAACCCCTCTGAAATGCAATCGTGAATCGGAGAAAAACAGATCGATCAGGGCCAGGTAAAAGTCCAGCTTGGCAGGAGAAATCTTGGTCCACTTGATCTCAAAGCCCGACGCCAGTCCGTACTGCCTTTTGAGATCGCGAACCGAACGCGCGATCGATGCCCTCTGCGAATCTGGACACCAAACTGCACCCAAGACCATCGCGGATTGCCGGTCATTCTCAAGGTGGCAGGACTCGTCACAGTAGATATTGAAGATGTCACTCATACGATCTCCTGCATCTCAGAAAAAGCGGCGTTGGGAAGCTCTATCGTGCACGACAGCAACCGCGGGAGCAGCAGGTCGCGGGTCGGAGGAATCCACTGATTGTGTGTATTGATTTCACTGATCATCAAATCTCCCGTTTCGAAAACAATTCGTCACGGACAAACGACCCGATTGCATCCAACACCTGATTGACGGTCGCCAGGCAATGCTCTATAAATTTGTCAGAAAGGTAGAAGATCCACGGCTTGTCGCCTGTAGTGGATTTGATAATCCAATCGCTCGGCCAACTTTCGTCACGCATGTGCTTGGCAAAGCGCTCTCGCTCTTCAACTGGCCATTCAAAGCCATGATGGAACATCTTGTTGCGATAGCTAAACAGGGCAGAAAGGGTGGATTTTAGATCTGCGGGTAACCTGTCGGTCAGGCCTACCGCATCGGCCAACTGAAGGATGCCTCGTACAAGGTCGGTTTGGACACGATCCCCAACCACGAATTTGTGACAATCCCATTGGGTAGCGCGTTTCGCCTTCCATCGCTCGTGTTCATCTTCCGGATGGGTTGCTGGGTAGAATCGGCTCCCGATCCCTTGGAAAACTTGGTAGAAGATCGTCTCTATCAGCGGCGCGAGCATGCCGACAGCCGACATGCTGTGGGCCGCACCTTGATAGCTCGAGTGATGTATTTGGTCGACCCACTCATCGACCACTCGCTCGCAATAAATCCCGCTGAGCCGGCTAGAGTGTTCCTCACTCTGCTTGATCTCGTTGCTGAGCGCCTCCTCTGCCTGACGATTGCGCTGCAGCAGACCTTGAATTGCCATGAGCTGCGCATCGATGTCAAAGTCCACGTCAAGTGCGTAGAGGCAGTCCCGTGACGCGATCTCGGGAATAGTGCTCCAATCGGGACCATTTAGCCAAACATGCGGTTCTGGTGTTTTTTGTGGCTCATCCATATCAGATGGCAATTTGCCCCAAGAACAGCCGCGGGAGCAGCAGGTCTCTGGTGCAGTGGAGGTTTTTGATTCTCCGCGAGAGATTGAGAATCTCAGAGAATTTCGGCCCGACTAACCGGTGGTACTGCTCAAGCAGATCATCGGGCGGTACCAAGATTTCCATCGACTCGAACTTACTTTTGTTTACGTTGCCCATCGTCGCACCGGTGGAACCAAGGTTTTCCAATTTCCGTTTCAGATCCTGCAGCCGAAGGAAGAGGAACTCACGAGTTATCTCTTTTGTCAAAACCACTGAATTGATTTGCTGGTTCGTTTGGCAATCCTCTATCGTTAGAGACACAACGCCAATGGTGCCAATACAACTTACGCAGATCGAACCGGCAGGAATAGTCTTGCTCGCCTGCGAGTCGGCACCTGCCTTGGAAAGCCTCTCTCCCGTTTCGAGGATGAACATGTTGCCATGCATGTCCGGAGTTTTCACAAACGGCATATCCTCGCCGTAAAAGTCGGGGTTAGCTTTACTCGGCGTTTTGCCAGTAATGACCTGTCCGAATTGTTGGATAGCGTTAACTTCCCAGCCTTGGGGGATGGGGCCGAGGGGGGATGAAACCATTTTGACTTTGTTGTGGCCGGGGAAACGGAAGTGGACGAACCACTCGCGATAGATGGAACGGGCCATCTCTTCCAGAATCTTGATGCGCCGCTTACTGTTCTCCATCAGCTCGTCGTAGGCCGACAGGATGCCCGCGATCCGGTCTTGCGCCGCGCGTGATGGAAGCGCGACTTCCATCTCCCGTGCCGCGCCGACGTTGAAGTGCTGTTGAGCAACGCCAACCAAGTTGCCAGCTACCGTTGCCATGCCCCACACCGAGTTGAAAAGGGCGGCGAGAAAATACGGATTGAGTTCCTTCGACGGCGTGATGACGACCAAGTCAGCGCAGTTCAACTCCGGGAACTTGTCTGGAATAACACAGGCCGTGCCGGGATAGCCGGTGCGAACGACAGCAACATCACCGGGATGCAGCGCAGACTTGCGGAGTTTTTCGTGAAAATCTGGCGGGATAAACTTGATGTCGTCCAAATGAAGTCGAAACGGCGTGATGTTTTGTGAACGAAGAAACGGAACGCCTTCGCCGGTGTACTTGTCCATCATCGGCCCAACGTGGCCAACCGTGATTCGGTCGCACACATCCTTGAGCTTCGTTTTGCGCATCCCATTCATGGCCATCATCAGGCCTGCAGAATCTCTGCAACGTTGCCGGCGATAGTTTGTTCAAGCTCGCGGGCCTGGGCGTTGAGCTTCTCAAGTTCTTCGTTCAACGTTTCGAGCTGTTCCTTGAAGCCCTCGTCGCTCACGACCTCATCAGGAGCCACGCCAACATAGCGGCCAGGGTTGAGGCTCCAGCCTTGCGCTTCAATCTCTTTGATCGTGGCGGCCTTGCATAGCCCAGGCACATCGACGAACTTCAATTTCTTGCCGAAGACTTCCTTGAGCTTGGCTTCTGCTTCCGTTCCACCGAGCGTGAAGTCTGGCTCATCTCCTCGGTACAGACGCACGACGTTGGCTAAGAATCCAATCTGCCCTTCGGTCCAGTCCCGGTGGGCTCGGTCCATTTGTCGATAGATATGCCGTGCGTCCAGAAAGAGCACTTTGTCAGCTCGCGGGGTGCGGTGTTTCCCTCTGTCGAGAAACCAGAGGGTGCAGGCCAGCGTGACGGTGTAAAACATGTTTGGCCCGACGGCGACTATGGCATCGACAGCGTGGGCTTCGATGAGCTGCTTGCGGAGGTCCTGCTCGGATGAGCGGGCGTCGGAAGCGGAGTTCGCCATGACGAATCCGGCGCGTCCGCTTGTGTTCAAAGTGGAATAGAAAAGCTGAATCCAGAGATAGTTGCCGTTGTCCGTGCGCGGCAGGCCGAAGGGATATCGGCGGCCTTTCCCCACCTCGGCTTCCAGCCGTTCCTTATCGACCGCGTTCACATTGAACGGCGGATTCGCCAGGACGAAGTCGAACTTTCCGGTGCTGTTGTGCAAATCGTCGTAGTAGGTGATGGCTTCTTTGATATCCCCTTCAAGGCCGTGCATCGCCAAGTTCATGCGGCAGAGCTTGACGGTATCGGCAACTTTCTCCTGCCCATGTATGCTTAGGCCTCGCGCATAAATAACATGACTAAGTATTCTTTCGTGCTGGCGGGACCGTGTAGTTCCAATCACCATGAAATTTGTCCAGCTTGAGATTGAGCG
>ENA-ORBV01001259-ORBV01001259.1-microbial-mat-metagenome-genome-assembly--contig:-NODE-1259-length-56890-cov-12.618679_pt1 | contig 56890 bp, 50 predicted proteins | sample MGYA00237777_ERZ505514 | MGnify/ENA primary metagenome ERZ505514 (study PRJEB26160, sample SAMN06269048) | microbial mat metagenome | isolation source: Oligotrophic lake microbial mat | place...
TGTTCATGAATTGACGGCTATCACCGCTTCCGAAACACCACCACCTGCTGCCACGGCAGCCCGTTCACCGTCTTCACCCAATCCAGCGCCAAGACCGAAGCCTCCTTCCTCACCTGCGCCTCGGTCATCGTATGCAGCGCCTTGATCGGCACCGAAGGATCGTTGCCGCGGTATTCCACAAACGCGACCCGGCCACCAGGCTTCAGCGAGCGCACGACCGCAGCCAGCACCTCGTAGGGAAATTCGAGCTCGTGGTACACGTCGACCATGACCACGAGATCCAGCTGGCCCACAGGTAAGCGCGGATCGGTCGCGGTGCCGAGCACGGGTTTGACATTCGCAGCACCGCGCGCAGCGATCTGCTTTTCCAGCAACTTCACCATCCCGGGCTGGACATCGACCGCGTACACCGTGCCGCCCTTGCCGACCTTTTCGCCGATGCGCCACGAGTAGTAACCACTCCCAGCGCCGAGATCGGCGACGATCATGCCGGGCTTCAAGTCCAAAGCCGCGAGCACGAGGTCGGGGCGTTCCTCGGTCATCCTCTCCGGACGCTCGAGCCACGGCGCGCCGTGGTAGCTCATGACGTGCGCGATCTCGCGGCCCATGTAGGCCTTGCCGATGCCGTCGGGCGTCGCGCGCACGGTCGCGTAGCGCTCCTGCGAGGCGGCGGGCGACGCCAGTGCCATCAGCAACGCAAGCAATCCCGCGCACATGCAGTTGAACTTGTCCAGGATTCGGTCCCCGTTCATGAGCCGCTTCAGGATTTAGCCGCCTTCGGCCGCACGCCGCGCATCTTCAGCGCCGCGGCCACCACCGGCTTCGCCCAGTCCGGCGTGTCCTGCAATCCCCCCACATTGAGGATCTTCCCCTGCTCCATGTGCAGCACGAGCTGCAGCGCGGGCGCCTTGCCGGCGGCGGGATCGGCCTCGGCGCTGTTGTCGTAAATGCGCAGCGCAGCGAGGTGCGGCAGCAGGTGAATCAGGTTCAGCCGGCTGTGCTCGTAGCGCCGCCGGATGTCCGCCTCCGGGATGTCGTGCCCGCCCTTCGCGACGCGGGCACGCACGCGCGCGAGGTGAAGCTCGGCGCTGGCCAGCCCGACGTACCAGATGTGGATGCCGATCCCTGATGCGGCAGCGTCGCGAAGAAGACCCGGAATCGTCGCCGCGCCGAGGGTGGTCTCGAAAGCGAAGTCGAGCCGCTGCGCGATCGCCCGCTCGAGCAGCCGCTTGCCCTGCTGCCACGCGAGGCTGTTGGCTTCGCGCTGCGCCAGTGAAGGCCGCGAAGCCATGAGGCTGCGCGCGGCTTCGTCGGGGTTGTAGTAGTCGGCGCCGGCGCTGCGGAAGGCCGCCCCGGCGATGCTGCTCTTGCCGGCGCCGTTGACGCCGGCGAGGACATAGATGCGCGGCGACTGGCGCGCCTCGGCCACGCGCCGGGATCAGCGCTTGCGCGCCGCCTTGACCGCGGCCCGGCCGAGCACCTCGGGCGAAGCGTCGAAAGCCGCCTGCATGCCTTTCCTGGATGCGGCGGTCTGCATGCCCGCGAGCAGCGAATCGAACTGCGAGCCGAGGTCGTCGAGCCGCTGCGTGCGCGCCTCGACCAGCGACTCGAACTCCTCGATCGAGAGGATCACCGCCCGCGGCTGGTCGTGCCGCGTGATCGCGACGACGCCGTCGCGCGCGGCCTGCTCGAGGATGCCCGCGAGCTCATTCTTGAGGCGCGTCGCGGGGACGGCGTGGATATCGACGAGCTCGCCGCGGCGGTTGCGGAAGGTGCGCGCGGCAGGAACGGCGCGCGAGGGTGCGCGACGGGCTGCGGGAGCGGTGGAGGCCATGGGGACGGGTCCGGCGAGGGGATGACTCATTATAGACATACTGTACGTTTTGTGCAAAATAGCTGATGAACTCGAACGCTTCGCTCTGGGTCCCGATCAATCCGGCCGACGTCCTGAAGAGCTCATCGCGCCGTTGCGCGCGTTCGGCGGCGACGTCGTGTTAGTGGACGGTCCCGATATGGCGATCGGGTGCCGCCAGGTGGAAGTGTACCGATGCCAGAACAAAATTGACCGGAGATCCAGTAATGGCGCGGACCTCGGTCAAAATTGTTCCGAAATCGTCTAGCCCTGCATGCCCGCGATCTCGCTCAGGACCTCGTCAGGCACCGGCAGCTGGCCCGCCGGATACGTGTGCGCGGCCCGCACGACGCCCTGCGGGTCGATCACCACCACCGAGCGCAGCGGGAAGCCGCCCTCGGCGTTGTAGATACCCAGCGCCTGCGATGCCTTGCCGTGCGGATGGAAATCCGAAAGGAGCGGATAACCCACGCCGCCCATGCTTTGCGCCCAGGTCTTGAGCGCGGGGACCGGGTCGCACGACAGGCCGAGAACCTGGACACCTTTTGCTTCGTATGACTTCAACGCACGGTTGAAGTTGGAGGTCTGGTTGCTTCATCCCCCTGTGAAGGCGAACGGGTAGGCCGACACGACCACCCACTTGGATCCTTTGTACTGGGTAAGCGCGATCTCGCTGCCGTCGTGGGCCTTGAGCTTGAATTCCGGGGCTGCCTTGCCGATCTCTGCCATGGGGATGCTCCTTGCGAAGTAAGAGAATCCGATTGTGTCACGCTGCGGCGGAAAATTGTCCCGGAATCAGGTGGTCAACTACGGGTAAAGCTTTACGATAACTGAGCGCCAGTGCGCGATGAACTCGCTCACCGTAAAGCACACCACGTACGCGATAAACAGGAGGCCGAAGCCGGCCGCGGCGTAGGGGTTATCCTTGATCAGCGGCAACGGGTTCAGTGGCTTTCCCGCCAGCAATAGCGCAAGTTCGAGCGGTGCCAGCATGAAAAGCAAGGTCGGGACGAATGAGACCAGCAGAGTGCACAACCACATCAGCCGGCCGGGCCCAGGAGCCATCGCCTTGTCGCGCACTCTTTTCAGCCGTTGCGTTGGGGTCATGTCCTGACGCTCGAAAAAGCGGCGGATGATATACGGAACAGCTGCCAGGTATTTTCCGTCCAGCTCGTCAATCCTTTCCTCGGAGGTGCGCTTCGTCGGCCCACCGTAAACCAGACGCTGCCAGAAAGCGAGGCCGCCGACGGTGAGCGCAGGCCAAGCGTAAAGAAGCAGAAGAGCGAGCACGCCTGGCGTCTTAAGCTTGAAGGCAAGGATGCCCACGAACGCGGCTATCGCCGCCAGGCCAGCAAGCATAAGGACTATTCGCAAGCGCAGCAGGTCGCTGTCCATCTCCTCCCAGTGGCCGCTAACCGCGCGCTCCTTTCGCAGCTCGCACGGATCGCCAAGCCGCAGCACCGCGGTGCGCGCGAGCAGCTCGATAACGCCCTTGTCCTCCTCGTTGTCGCTCAAATAATCGGTGTGCGCCGTGGCCGCATCCTGCAACCCGCCGGTCTTGATGTAGCGGTGGACCATGTCGATTCCCGGAACCGGCACCCCTGGCGCCGCTTCCAAGTCCACGCAGCCGACCGGGAAAGCGGTCGCGATCGGGTCGAGATGATTGACTACGTTGATCCAGCGCAGGGGCGCACGGGCATGCACGGCCTCGGACTTCGCCGCCGACCAGCAGAAATACGGATCGCGATCGGTGTCCCCGGTGGTGAATCTCATCCCGGGAAAGTCGAGGAATCGCCACAGCCAGGAGACCAGCCCGATCGGCGAGCCGAGCGTCACAAAATCGCAGGGCACGCGCCGGTCCCCGGCTTTCCACTTGCGCACGAGGTAGTTGTGCGACACGACGGTGCCGAGCGAGTGCGCCACGACCACGAACCGGTTCTCGCCATGCACGTGGGGATCGGATCCGCTCGCAAAACCGTCGCTTGCGAGGATGTCTTTGACGGTCTGGTCCATGTGCGCAGAGATCAGCTGCTCGCCGTTCTTGTCCATGGAGAACGTGGCGATATCCTCGAAGAAGCGGATGAACGTGCTTACGAAGGTCTGCGTGTAGTTGCGCAGCAGCAGCGAAGGCACGCCGAGCACCGGCATTGTCGCGGCGACAAAGGTGCCAGTGATCTTCTGCAAGATCTTGGCCAGGGCGAGGTTGCGCTTGAGCTCGGCCAGCTCCGCCTTCTCTTCCGGAGTGGGAATCTTGCAGGCTAGGCACCTCTCGAATTCCTGTACGAACGCGACGAGTTCGACACGCGCCCAGGCGACCGCGAGGTCTAGGCTCACGAATAGCCGTGTAATGTCGATCGGGTGGTTCGTGCGTACCACGCCGGCGAGCTGCGAGTAGTTGATCTCGTAGAAATAGACTTCGCCGGGCAAGCCGCGGCCGGGGAACTTGTTCTTTAGCTTGAGATGCGGGGGGCTTGCGCCGTCCCTGAAGTCCTCCAGCGACCAATTTGGGATCGGGTCTTCGATCTGGCTCGGCGCTTCGGGACTGCGTACGTTGGAGCGGATCGATTGGTAGGCCTGCATCAGCGAAGACAGGCGCGAATGGCGCCCGACTCCGTGCACGAACAGCACATGAACACTGCGTGGATACATGGCCCCGCCCCACGTCTTGTCTGCCCCGCGGGGCCTGCCCGGACTGCTGATCGCGGCGCTAACGGCCGCGGCAAGCCGGGTGGATCACAAGATTTCTAGGTTCACCCCGGTTTCGAGTTTCACCACCTCGCTGACCTCGCGCCTTAGCGTATCGGGATCGGACTTGGCGAAGCGGACCGGTACCACCGAATGCACGTTAGCGACGCCACTCGCCTCGTTCCCCTCGAGATCCCAGACGACCGTATAGCGATTGCCCGCGACTGGGGTGGTGAAATAGGGATGCTGGTTGCGCTCGCCAATCTTGGTAGCCAAAGCGAGAGGTGCGTTCTCGAACTCGACCGTGATCGCTTCGCGCATCAGGCTGTCGCGCTTGGCCAGCGATCTGCGGGCCGGATCTAGCCACTTGACTCTGATGACTGGCTTCTCGTTCATGACAGGTCCTTGAGAAAGGATAACGCGCCAATGTGTTCTTAGTTTACCAGAACGGGCTGGTTCCCTCGCGTCCGCGCCCCCCAAAGGCACGTAAACTTCCCAACTCTAGGAAAAGAGGCGTGCCCATGCGCATGATCTTTCGCCAGCTCTTCGACCCGCAGTCCTCCACGTACACCTACCTGCTGGCCGACCCGGCCACGCGCGAGGCGGTGCTGATCGATCCCGTGTTCGAGCACGCGCGGCGCGATGCGGCGCTGGTCGAGGAGCTCGGGCTCAAGCTCGCCTGGACACTCGAGACGCATGTGCACGCGGATCATGTGACCGGCGCGTCGCTGCTGCGCAAAAGCCTCGGCTCGAGGATCGCGCTCGCCAAGGAAAGCGGGGCGCAAGGCGGCGACCGCTACCTCGCAGATGGCGACACCGTCACGTTCGGCAAGCGTTTCCTCGAGGCGCGCGCCACGCCCGGCCATACCGGCGGGTGCATGAGCTTCGTGCTCGAGGACCGCTCGATGGCTTTCACCGGCGACACGCTGCTGATCCGCGGCTGCGGCCGCACGGATTTCCAGCAGGGCGACGCCAGGCAGCTCTTCCGCTCGGTGCGGGACAAGATCTTCTCGCTGCCCGACACCTGCCTCCTCTACCCCGCGCATGACTACAAGGGGCTCACCTCCTCCAGCGTCGGCGAGGAGAAGATGTACAACCCGCGCCTGGCCGAATCGATCGGCGAAGGCGATTTCGTCGGCTACATGACCAACCTCGGCCTGCCGCACCCCAAGCTCATGCAGGTGGCGGTGCCGGCCAACCTCAAGTGCGGCGAACCGCAGCCTGGATCCCCACCCGAGCAGGACTGGGCGCCGCTCACCTACACCTTCGCCGGCATCTGGGAGATCCAGCCGAACATCCTCGAGGAAAACCTCGGCCGGGTCGAAGTGGTGGACGTGCGCGAGCCCGACGAATTCAACGGCGCGCTCGGACACATCGCCGACGCGAAGCTCATACCCCTGGGTGGGTTGATGGAGCGCGTCGAGCAGATCACCAAAGAGAAACCGATCGTCGTCGTCTGCCGCTCCGGCGCGCGTTCTGCGCAAGCCACGGTGCTGCTGCGGAACAAGGGATTCACTCGCGTCGCGAACCTCGCCGGCGGCATGTTGCGGTGGCGCGCCCAGCGCTTCCCTGTGCACGGGGCTGTGGACGGAGGGTCGGATTGAACCGCGATGTTCTCGTGAGAATTCTCACAGCGCCTTTGTTCGCCCGCGCACATAAGAGCAAGGTGTAACAGATGTTTCCGTTTGTAAGCCGCCACGCCTTTTCAGTGCGCTTCGCTACAGAATCTTCCCCGCAAGCCTGGGGAAGAGCAAATGAGAAAAGGAGTGCCACCGGAGGTCTTCGAGTGGGCGTTTACGCTCGCTGCGCTCGCCTTTCTGGTTTGGCAATCCGCGGCGTTTCGCGAAGCCGAGTTCGTGCGCGGCGCGGGCGACCGATACCGCAAGGCGGTCGAACTCGAAGCCCCGATCGCCCCGCAAGCCGCGGGCACCCAGCGAGTCAGCGAACTCTGCTCGCGCTACGGCGCATGGCTGCCGCAAGCCGAGAGGGAATTCACCGCCACGCGCACCGGCGTCTGTGCCGAGGATTCGCGGCATCCCATCCCGGCGCTCGCGCGCGAGGCGATCGATCCCTCGAGCCTCGCCGAGCTCTCCAGGACGCACGAGTCGCTGGCCAGGAGCCTGGCGATGCCGGTCAAGGCCAGGCTTGCGCGGCTGAACGAGCTCGAGAACCGGGCTCGCGAAGCCCGGGCTGAAACCGATGTGCAGGGCGCGATCGAAGGCATCGCCGGCGAGACGAGCCTCTATCGCGAGGCCTACGGCATCGTCGTCGGCGCGAATGCCGGACGCTCGATGCCGCTCGAATGCGGCTGGAGCCACCTCGAAGGCCGCTACGACTCCCCGCATGCGAGCGACTCGGACCGCGCCTATGCGCTGATCGGGCTGGCCGCGATCCTCGATGGCAACGCGGCGCGCGCTTCTTCCGCCGCCTCGCCCGCGGACGAGACGAAACCCGCCGTGTGGTCGAGGCAAGCGCGCGACGCGGGCTGCTCCGCACTGGGCTCGCCGCGCGAAGTCGTGACTGCGGCAGCCACCGTCATCTCCACGGCCCGCTCCAGCGCGAACAACGCGGGCAAGTCGGTTGCCGCGCAATCGCTGCTGGCCAATGTGCACTGGGTTTACGCCGCATGGGCAGCGGCGGGCCTGCTCCTCCTGCAGATCGGCCGCTCGGGCGTGCGGGGCTGGGTGTACGTGCCTTTCGCGATGTTCGTGTGGTCGGTGCTCGGCTGGTTCACGCAGGTCCACTTGCAGTGGATCAGCGACCGCGCCGCGCAGACGGCCGCGCTGCTGCGCCTGGGCATCAAGGGGCCGGAGGTCTTCCAGATGCTGGCGAGCGCCTGCGTCCTCCTGATGCTGCTCGGCGTGATGATCCGGCCGGCCGGCAAGACGACGCCGCGGCAGCGGCAGACGCCCTCCTCCCGCATGGGCTACGCGGGCTTCGTGCTGTTCACCGGCATGGGCTGGTGGCTGCTGCTCGACCTTTCGGCGACCGGCCACTACGTCAACCGCTTCCACGCTCTCTACCAGCAGGTCTATGTGTTCGCGGCATTCGTGCTGTTGACGATGATCGCGCCGATGCGCATGGCGCTCGCCGACCGGCTCGGTCGCTGGTTCGGCGCCTTCCTGCTGATCACGCGTCCGCGCGGCGCGGGCCTGCGGCGCTACCTGCCGTGGCTTGCGTACATCGCGGGTGCGGCGGTCGTGCTCGGCGCGGCAAGCGTGACCAGGCAAAGCCAGACCCAGCTCACCTCGGAGATCTTCCGGCTCTGGCTGGTGTTAGGCGCGTCGTGGTTCTTCCTCGTGCGCGGCGAGTCGGCGCTGGCGCTGACCGGCGGCGGGGGCGCGGGCCGCATGCGCGGCATGGGCGTCATGAACGGCCTCGTCTTCCTCGCGCCGCTCGCGTTCGTGCTGGCGGTGCCGGTGATCGGGCTCGTGCTGACCGACGATTTCGGGCCGCTCTTCGTCATGCTCTACAGCGCATCGATCTTCCTCGGCACCGCGTTCGCCTTCGCTTTCTTCGACCTCGCGGGCTTCAAGCGCTGGCTGGGCGCAACCGTGGGCGTGCTGGTCGCCGGAGCGTGGGTGTACGGCATCACCTATGCGCTCTACTCGCTGCCCGCGCCGCTCGCGCGCATCGCCGAGCGTCTGGCCACGGTGAGGAACCCGTTCACCGCGACCAACGACCAGCTCGCGATCATCACGTGGTTCCAGGAATCCGCGCCGGCCGAAGGCTACGGCCTGGGCTCGGTGCCCTGGTGCGGCGAGAACGCCGGTGCCGGCTGCGCGTTGCCGCGCCAGGTGCAGAGCGACTACATCTTTACCGCCTTCGCCGGCGTGTACGGCAAGGTGGCGGCGCTCCTGCTCGTCGCGCTGCTCGCCATGTGGCTGGTCCGGCTGGTGGTGCATCACAGCCGCGCAACGCGAGGCATCGTCACACTGTCTTCGCCTGAGGCAACGCAGCAGGCGTGGCTGTCGTGGATCTCGGTGTGCTGGGTCGGCCTCACGCTGGCGCAGCTCATGATCACGGTGGCCGGCAACCTCGGCTGGCTGCCGCTCACCGGCATCACCTTCCCCTTCGCGAGCTTCGGCGCGTGGTCGCTGCTGGCGAACACGTTCTTCCTCGGCCTCGCGATCAGCCTGCCGCGCAGGTACGCATGAAAGCGCAAGAGCAACGCGCGTCGTTGCTGCAGCGCGCGCTCGCGGTGTTCATCCTGATCGCGGCATCTTTGGGCGTATTCCTCTGGGCCGGCAAGTCGCTGATCGAGCGCCCGATGCAGGGCGTGTACCTCGATTCGCAGCGGCTGAAAGCCCTTCGCACCTTCGAGCACGCGATCGTGCCGCTCGGCTCGGTGAGCAATTACGAAAGCCCCTCCGCCGATACGGTCCGCAGCCAGTTCGCATTCTGCGAGGACTCGCTCAAGCCGCGCGGGAGGGCGGCCACCGCAAGGCGCGGCAACAACCCATGCGCCGGTGCGACGCCCGCGGAAGAACTGGCCTGCTACCTGCGCACGATCAACACGCGCCTCGAGGAGATGGCCGGCGACAAGCAGAAGACCCACGAGGGCGCCAGGGATGGTGTACTAAGCGCGCGCTACGTGGTGGATGTCGAGCGCTGGACCGAAGGCATCCGCAGTGGGTCCGTTACGTGCAAGGACGCGCTCGGCGCGGCGCGCCAGGTCGCCGCGCGAGACGGGCGGCTGCTCGGCCTTTTTGCCTGGCGCGAGCTGACCCCAAGGAAGGTGGCTGCCGCGAACTTCGCGCCCGGGCAGTCGATCAAGATCCCCGCGCGCGTGCTGGAGCAGCGCAATCCCTGGTCCGGCGTGCCGGGCTGCATCTACTACGGCGGCACCGGCGGCTCGCCGCTGCTCTACGTGACCGACAAGCGGCAAAGCAACCGCCTGTCGTGCCTCGCCATGCGCCCGCGCGAAATCACCGAGAAGAACGTGAGCGGCGTGCTCATGCGCACGGCCTTCAATGCGAACTCGATCCCCGCGAAACGCGGCGCGGCGGACCGCATTTCATCCTTCGCCCCGCCGGATTCTCTGGACGTGATCCTCGAGGATCTGAACAACATCCGCCTGCCGTGGAAGGACCTCTTCCGCGCCTACACGGAGCTGCCAGTCGATGCCAGCGAGCTCAAGACGATTCCGGGCCTGGCGAACAAGCCGGTTGCCGCTTCGCACGGCCCGAACCAGCTCGAGCGCTTGAAGCACCGGGTGGATGCGGGCTTCAACGTGCATCTCACCATCGATCCCGCGACGCAGCAGGTCGTGCAGGACACGAGCGCCTGCTACTCGGGCGATGTGGCTGCCTGCCAGAGGCTCGGGCTCGACAAGGACAAAGTGTTCGGCGAGCTCACCAAGCTCATGTACGAGAAGGCCGCGGTGCGCATGGCGGCCGTTGCGCTCATCGACATCCCGAGCGGCAGGATCGAGGCGCTCGGAAGCGCGCACTCTGACTGCTACCGGCAGGAGTACGACGGCCCGGGCCGCAACGCGCGCGACTGCCCGCAGCTGCCGACCGTGCCGCACTACGAGCCCGACCGGCTGCTGAACCATGCGCTCTATACCGATGCGCTGCCGGGCTCGATCATCAAGCCGATCATGGCCGCGGGGTTCCTGCGCGACGCGAAGTACCGGACCAAGGTGACAAGTGAAAAACTCTCCAGCGCCGGGTTCGTGCGCCTGCAGGACGAGCTGAAGAGCTCCGATTCGATCGCCTTCCTGAACCGCATGTTCTGCGCCGACAAGGGCTTTACCAACTGCGAGCGCCCGGCCCAGATCCAGAAGGCCGCGGTGCAGTTCGGCTGGGATCAGGGCTGCGACGAAGCGTCCTTTCGCTGCGGGCGGCTGAACGTATTGTTCGGTCATGCCGACAGCGGGCGCGTGCGCACGGATTCCATGCGCCCTCCGCTGGGTGCTTCCGTCCTCTACGGGCGCCTGCTCGTCGAGCCGGCCTCGGACAAGCGCCTCGCCGACATGCAGATGATCAGCGACTTTCGTTTCGATCCGGCGGTGGCCGCAGCCTGCGCGCGCGGCGACTTCTACAAGGGCACCGCGGAGAAGAAAGGCTGGAGGAAGTGCCACAACCGCCGCATCGTGTACCTCGAATCGGAAGGCTGGGGCCAGGGCAACGCGCGCACGACGCCCGTGGGCGCCGCGGGCATGCTCGCGCGCCTTGGCGCCGCTGCGAACGGCCAGGAAGCGGTGCGCCTGCCTTACCTGGTCGATCGCATTTCGGATGCGCAGGCGAAAACCTTCGAGCTTGCGGCGCACCAGTTCCATCTCGCCGATCCGGTGAAGATCGAGCTTCCGCAGGCCGACGCGGCGCTCATCGTGCAGGGACTCGTGTCGCACAAGGGTTACGGAATGCCCGCGGGGTCCCGCGGCGGCACGGCGCATAGCGCATGCCTGCGCGTGTTCGACGCGGCCGCCTGCAACCAGATCGACTGGATCGCGGGCAAGACGGGCACGCCGCCCTATGGCAACGACGAACTCACGCTCAAGGAGATCCGCGAGAAGTGCGCGGTGCTCCCGGCCGCCAGCACGCGCAGCGAACGTGCCGACACAGTCGCTTCGTGCAACCACGAGCTGCCCTACAAGTGGTACGTCGCGATGTTCCGCACCGACGATTCGAAACCCGGCTACAACAAGGCGATCGCGGTGCTCACCGAGCGCAACTGGTACCGCAGCGGCCCCAAGGCCGGCAAGGTTCAGTCGCCCGGCGACAAGGAAGCCAATATCAGCGCGGAGATGGCCATCCGCATCATGGCCCGCCTGCGCCTGCCCAACCCCGTCCCTGCTCCCGCCTCTATTCCTCCCTCGGGCAAGACATGAACGCCGAAGTCGAAAGCTTTTCCGCGCCCTGGCCGGGCGTGCTGGTCGAGATGAAGGATTTTGTCGACTTGTGGTTCCTCGCCAGGCGGTGCGAGCCGGCGACGGTGCGCATTTTCATCTCGCGCACGCTGGTGCCGCAGGCGCGCCTGCAGCCGCATGTGCGCGAGTTCAAGGCCGCCGTCTCGGGCATCCCCGGCTGCGTCATCGAATTCAAGGGCACCGACTCGCCGTCGCACAAGATCGAAATCGAATACAGGAGGCCAGCATGAGTGGACTATGGAGCCGCATCAGCACCGCTTTCGAGCGCACCGACATCGGCGCCGCGGGCGACGGAACGCACGGCGCGCAAGAGCCGGTGCGCTCGACCAGTACGCGCTACGCGCCGATCCGCAACGCAGTCGAGCGCCGCGTCAATGCCTTCCTGCGCGACGACCTCGTCTCGCACCTTGAGATCGGGCCGAACGAGGTGTTCGTCTTGCACTACATCGAGATCGCGCCCGACCAGCAGGGCGAGGCCGAGCTCGACCAGTTCATGCACGAGTTCTCGCCCGAGTCGCGCGTGTACTGGGTGAAGAAGCTCCTCGGCGGCGCAGTCGGCCGGCATGTCAGCGTCGACCAGTTCCTCGGGCTGGACCGGGAGTTCGCGGCCGCGCAACTGGCCGAGACCGATCCCTACGATGAAGCCCTCAACCAGTCGGTGATCCCGCCCTATCGCGTGATCCTGCACGGCCGCTGGGAAGCGCGGAAGGAAAAGCCGGTCGTCGTCGCCGCCGCTTCGGCCCCGGCCAACGACGCGACCGAAACGCCCGACACGCGCACGGAAGAAATCCGCGCGCCCGGCCCCTCGCTCAAGCTTTCGGTGCAGGACAACAAGGCGCCCGATGCGGGCAGCTGGGCCGGCACGCGCGTCATCGAAGTCGACTCTTACCCGGCGGTGCTCGGGACTTCGGCCGAAGCCGACGTCGAGATCAGCGGCTACTACGTCTCGGCGCGCCACTGCACGCTGCACTGGGAAGCCCGCCAGCTCTGGCTGGTGGACCACTCGACCAACGGCACGTGGGTCGACGGGGAGAAGCTTCGCCACGGTGCGCGCGTTGCGCTGGCCAATGGCGCGGTGATCAGCTTCGGCCGCGATCGCGGCGAAGCGGACTACGACCGCTATCCGTCGATCCGCGCGCAGATCATGCGCAAGACCGCGGCCCCGGGCGGCGTCGCGCCCACGCCGATCGCGCCTTCGCGCGCCACGCCGGTGGTGCCGCTGGTCGTGTCGTCGGGCGCCGCATCTCCCGCATCCGCCCCGCTCGCGCCTGCCAAGAAGCCGCCGCTCGCGGTGATCTCGATCGTCGATGCAAGCGGCAGCCCGCGCCGCGACGTGCTCACCGTGCCCTACACGATCGGCCGCGGCTCGGCGCAGGACTATGTCGTGCCCGATGCCAACCAGGGCGTGTCACGCGAGCACCTCGTCATCGAAGCTCTCGACGCGACCGGCGCGCTGACGCTGAACCGCGCCGTCTCTAAGAACGGCACCACCTCCGGCCACGAGAGCCTGCCCGAGCGCTTCACTTGGCGCTTCGGCCAGGAAATCATCCTCGGCGAAAAGTGGGCGAGCTCCCCGCCCGTGCGCCTCACGCTGCGCCCAGTGGAGGAAGAGAGTTGAACACCGAAACGCCCGTTTTCAGGCCGGACACCGCGGCCTCCACGCCCGCCTCTGCTCCCTCCGCCCGGGCGCCGCTGCCTGAAACCGACCGGCGATGGCAGGGCGGCCTGACGGCGGCGTACGCCTCGGTCACCGGCAGTTCGCATTCACGCAACGAGGATTGCTGCATCCACGTGCCTTCGGCCAACCGCCCCGATTTCTGCGGCGTGGCCGATGGCGTCGGCGGCGGCGCGCATGGCGAGATCGCCAGCAGCGTGCTCCTCAGCCACTGCGCCAAGGCGCCGAAGGAAACATGGGCGCAGCCTTCGCGCCTCGTCGAATGGCTCTCTCGCGCGGATGCCGAAGTGCGCGAGGCCATCGCGCGACGCACCGACCAGGCGGGCGCGGCGACGCTCGCCGCCGCGTGGTTCCCGTCGCAGAGCACCGCGTACGTGCTCAACGTGGGCGATTGCCGGGTCTACCAGCTCAAGCCCGGCCGCATGATGTATTCGATCCAACAGCTCACGGTCGACCAGACCTACGCGAGCCTCTCGCAGCAGCCCCCGCCCAACGGCAAGCCGGACGATCCCGCCCGCATGGTCGGCGCCGGTGCAGTCGGCACCCCCCCGGTCATCAAGGCGCAGATCCGCAAACGCGACCTGCTCCTCTTTTGTTCGGATGGGGTGCACAAGTACGTGCCGGATGAGCAGATCACCCAGATCGTCTCGAGCGGCCTTGCGCGCCGCCAGTCGCTCGAAGGAATCTGCGATGCGCTGGTGCGCACCGCCCAAACCAACGGCAGCCAGGACGATGCAAGCGCGCTGCTCGTCATGCGCCAGCCTTGGCTGTTCTCACGCTGGATCTATGGCTGCGCAGTGGTTGCGCTGCTGCTGGTGAGCCTGCTGGCGGGGGCGCAGATCGCCTTCGCGGAAACGCGCTCGATCATCGACCCGACCGAGGCCCCCGCGCCGCCGCCCGCACCCAAGGCGAAGCAGGCGCCGCAACCGGAGGGCGCAAACGCCAAGCCCGAACGCCAGCGACCGGAGGCGCTCGAGCGCGCCCGGGCGGATGACGACCAGCGCAAGCGCGCACGCGCAGCCGCCCGTGCCGCCGAGCGCGCGCGCCAGGATGCAGCGACGCGTGAAACCGCGGCGCGCGAGGCGAAAGTCGCAGCCGCGAGGGAAGCTACTGCGCGGGCGGCCGAGCGCGCGCGTCAGGAAGCCGCAGCGCAGGAAGCCGCGAAACAGGCGATCCGCAAGGCCGCGGCCGCAAGGCAGGCAGCGGTCCGCGCCGCGGCGGCCAAGGCGACCAACGAGCGCATCGCAACCGAACGCGAAGCCATCGCGCGCGAGCTGGCCCTACGCGAAGCCGCTGCGCGCGAGCTTGCCGCGCACCAGCAAGCGCGCGAGGCCGCGGCCAGGCAAGCCACTGCCCGCGAGAATGCGGCACGCGAAGCCGCGCTCAGGGAAGCCGCGCTCAGGGAAGCCGCCGCCCGCGAAGCCGCGGTGAAGGAAGCCGCCGCGAGGGACGCAGCACGAGAAGCGGAGAACCGCGAAGCCGCGGCGCGCGACTCGGCTCGCAGGGCCGCCGCCCGGCAGGCCGCCACGGACCTTGCGGCCAACAAGCTCCTCGCCTCGCGCGACGGCCGCCCGCGCCCGTCGTTACGCGTCGGTGTGGTGTTCCGCGACTGCGCCGAATGTCCCGAGCTCGTGTGGCTGCCGCAGGGCGAATCGATGATGGGCGAGGCCACCGGCCAACGCCCGGTCGCTACGATCGACTACCCGCTCGCCGTCGGCCGCTTCGAGGTCACGTTCGCCGAGTGGGATGCGTGCGTTGCGGTCGGCGCGTGCCGCCGCAATCCGCGCGATTCGGGCTGGGGCCGAGGCCGCCAGCCGGTGATCGACGTCGCGTGGCACGAAGCCCGCGAATACGCGGCGTGGCTTTCGCGCAAGACCGGCAAGAGCTATCGGCTGCTCACCGAGGCCGAATGGGAATACGGGGCCCGCGCGGGCACGGACGCGCGCTACTGGTGGGGCAACGACACGCGCCCGGGCGCGGCGAACTGCAACGACTGCGGCTCGCGCTGGGACGGCCGCCGCCCGGCGCCGGTGGGCAGCTTCACGCCGAACCCGTTTGGCCTGTTCGACATGCACGGCAACGTCTGGGAGTGGGTCGAGGATTGTTCGTATGACTGCACGTCGCGCGAAGGCCCGATCGTGCGTGGCGGCGCGTGGCAGGGCACGGCGCACTCGATCCGTTCCGCCGCGCGCTCTTCAGTGAACGGCAACTACCGCGACCAGCGCATCGGCTTTCGCGTCGCAAGGATCGACTGACATGTCCATTCTCTCCCTCAAGCGCAAGGTTCCCGCCGTCGACGAAGCGCCGGGCCGCTGGATCGAGCCCAGGCTCGCGCCCGCGCCCGCGCTGGCGAAGAGCGAGGTGTTCGACACCGGCGCGAAGACGATCGTCGACTGCGCCCACGTCCGGGTCGAGCGCCTGGACACGCAGCCGGTGATGTTCTCCAAGGTGTTCAAGGAATTCCAGGACCGCCGCGGCCACAAGTACGACTACCGCTACTGGGCCGAGCGCGAGAACTACTTCCTGCGCGAGTTCCTCAAGAAGCAAAGCCAGTTCACCCACGTGGTGCAGGCGCGCCACCTGATCTCGGAGAACGACGCGGCCAAGCAGGTGCTCACCTGCGACGCGGGCATCACGATCGCCAACTGGCTGCGCGTGAAGGCGCGCTATCCTGATACGGCCACGCTGAGCCATCCCTTCCAGCGCGCGGATGTTTTTCTGCGCCTCGTGCGCGGCTGCCTCGTGGCGCTCAAAGAGATTCACGAGCACCGCATCGTCCATTGCGACATCAAGGAAGACAATATCTGCATCGCTTACTCGCCCAATCCTCTCCCCGGCGAGGGAGCGCAGGTGCATCTCGATTTCGACCGGCTCAAGCTCATCGACTTCGCGTTCTCGATCGCGCACTCGATCCCGTTGACGCAGGTGCTCGTGATCGACCCGGCCGAGCGGCTGCCGTACCAGTCGGAGCTGTTGATCTCGGCGCTGCATGCCGACCGCAAGAGCGGCTCGCCGAACGCCGTGCAGCAGCTCGACTATCGCGTCGACCTCTTCAGCCTCGGTTACATTGCCGAGAAGATCGCGGCCGCGGGCCTGGAGTGCCCGTCGCGGCGAGACAACGGGGAGCTCATCGGCGACATCCTCGCGCTGGTGCAGAAGCTCAAGGCCTACGATTCGCCCGTGGCCGCGTCCCCGATGCCGCATGACGTGCTGATCGAGCGCGTCGACCAGCTGCTGGGGTTGACCGGCGCCGCGGCCGATCCGCAGTTCATCGTCGACGGCGAGTGGACCGGCGACGAAATGGCGCATGGGCACATCTCTGGCCGCCAGACGCCGCTCACGCCGGTGGCCTTGCCGCTGCCGACGCCGGTGGCGCGGCCGGTCACGCCGGCACCGGCGCCGCTGGGCAAGCGCTCGCGCGTCGGGCTCGGGCTGGTGACGGGCGCCGCGGTTGCGCTCGCGATCGCATTTGCGACCGCAGGCGCATGGATGGTGCGCAAGCAATCGCAGAAACCCGTGGACGAGCCGGCGGCGCAAGCAGCGGTTGCCGCGCCCGCGAAGCCGGCGGTCGGCGCACCGCGCGAGCTGCCTTCGGATGCCGGGCAACTCGCGGCCGCGAACGATGATGCGCTGGCCTCGGCCGACCTCCCCGAGCGCTCGCGCGCCCTCAGCCGGCTCATGGATCTCGCCAGGGCGGGCAACCAGCCCGCAGCCAAGCGCATCGATGTCTTTGAGAACCGCTACGACGAGGTCAAGCAGACGGTGGCCAAGTCGACGTGGTGGAGCAAGGGCCAGGGCGACCAGCCGCAGGAGGCCGCGCGCTGGATCGACGACGGCCAGATCCTGGCGCTGCACGGCGACCGGCCCGCGATGCTCGATGTCGCGTTCGCGATCGGCTACGGACGCGCGCTGCCGCAGGATCGCGCGGCAGCGGTCGGCGCCTATCTCAGGGTAATCGACCGCTCGGGCGGCGAGGACGAGACTTCGATGCGCCTGCGCTCCACGGCCGGGCGCGGGCTGTCGGCGATGCTCAATTCGATCGTCGAGCAGCAGGACGCGCCTGCCGCCTCCAAACTGCGCGCGACCCTCGAGGCCAGGGCCGCAACAGGGGCGGCCGACATCCAGTATTACCTCGGGCTCATGGCCGAGTGCGTGGCGACGCCACCGGACCTCAACGTCGCGATGCAGTGGTACAGGTTCGCGGCGGCCGATCCGGCATGGAAGGCCACCGCGGAACGCAAGGCCGAGCTGCTCGGGCAGTGGTGCCCGCGGCGGCCCGGCTAGGCGAACCGCTCTTTACCCGGCCATTGCCTACCTGACCACCGCGCCGTAGACGAGGTCCTTGTAGAGCATGCGCGTGGTGACGCGCGTCGAGGGCGCCTGCGACATGAAGACGCCGACGAGGCGCTCCTTGGGATCGATCCAGAAGCTCGTGCCCCACGCGCCGGCCCACATCGCGTCGCCCTTGGAGCCCGGCGCCCAGCCCATGCCTTCGTCCAGCCGCACGCCGAAGCCCAGCCCGTGGCCGTAGCCCGGCCCGGTGGTGGCGATCGTCGAGCCGCCCATGCCGACGGTGTGGTTCGAGAGCATGAGCTCGACAGTCTTCTTCGAGAGATAGCGCTTGCCCTCGAACTCGCCGCCGTTGACCATCATCTGCGCGTACTTCAGGTAGTCCGACGCGGAGCCGACGAGACCTGAGCCGCCCTTGAAGTAGCTCTTGCCCGCCGGATTGGAATAGATGCGGTACGACTTGAGCATCGTGGCCTTGAGCGGGTCGCTGTCCGGCGCCTCGGCGATGCGCGGCACTTTCGAGGGCTCGACCCACCACGTGGTGTCCTTCATGCCGAGCGGATCGAAGAGCAGCTCGCGCAGCACGACATCGAGCTGCTTGCCGGTCACGCGCTCGACCAGCAGGCCCAGCACGTCGGTGGTGATCGCATATTCCCAGATCGTGCCCGGCTGGTTGGCCAGCGGGATCTGGCCGAGGTTCCTGAGCATCTCGTCGGTGGTGATGTCGGTCTCGCGCGCCTCGATGTTGCCGTCCTCGTACATCTTCTTTATCCGCGGGGACTTGGTGGCGCCCGCGTAGACGAATCCCGCGGTGTGGCGCATGAGGTCCTGCACGATGATCGGGCGCGTCGGCGCAACGTCGCCGCTGGCGGTTTCGACCTTGAGGTCCCTGAGCTCGGGCAGCCATTTGCTCGCGGGATCGTTCAGGTTCATCTTGCCCTGCTCGACCAGCATCATCGCGGCGGTGGTGACGATGGGCTTGGTCATCGAGGCGAGCCGGAACAGCGCGTCCTTCTGCATCGGCCTGGTCTTGGCCGCGTCCATGAAGCCGTGGGCTTCGTAGTGCAGCAGCTTGCCGTTGCGGGTCACCATGGTGACGGCGCCGGGAAAGAGGTTGCGCTCGATGTGCTCCTTGAGGGCCGGCGCAATGCGCGCAAGCCTTGCGCGCGAGACACCTTCGACTTCGTCGGGACCGGCGCCCTTGCCCTGCGCCGCTGCGCCCTGCGCTGCGGCCATGCCGATTGCCAGGGCGGCGAGCGCGGCAAAAGGCTTCCTGCTGTTCGTGGATTGCATCTGGGTTCTCCCTTGTTGGCGGTGCGGGCGCCTCTTTTAAGACCGGCGGAGCGCCCGCGGGCATCTTACAGGCCGTTACGAGCCTGTTACTGACGCGGGGTTTGCAGCAAAGGAGGCCGGGTGTACGCTCGGTGCATGGATGCCTTGGCCTTGCGCGCACTGTCCGGACCGCTCTCGGCGGCGCTGCTATCGGCGGCGCTGCTCTCGGCCGCGCTGGCGGTGGCTTTGCCGGCGCAGGCGCAGATGTACAAGTGGGTCGACGAGCGCGGCCAGGTCACCTACTCCAACACGCCCCCGCCGAACGCCACTCGCTCTAACAAGCTCGGCATCGTCGAGGAGCGGGTCTCGGTCTACTCGCCCGACCCGCAGGTCAACCGCGCATTGAGCGAAGAAGCTTCCGAGACGCGCGATTCAAGGGCATCGAGGCGGCAGCGCGAACAGGCGGATGCCGAGCGCCGCGAGAATGCCGGGGCCGCGGCCAAGGCAAATGCGGATCGCCGCGCAGCGCAGCAGCAGGCGGCGTACGACCGGTGCGTGGCCGAACGGCGCGTCGAGTGCGAATCGATCAAGTCCGGCGTGCAAAGCGATGCGTCGTACGGCTACACCAGCGGCCCGCAATACATCCTCGTCCCGGGTTTCGTCCCGCCGCGGGGGCAGCAACCCTTTCGCGTGCTGGACGTGCCGGACTCGCGCGTCGGCATCAACAACACGCCGCCCGTGGGCATCAGCACCGCGCCCAGGGCCGGCATCAGCACCGCCCCGCCCGTGGGCATCGACGATCGCCCCCCGGTGGGTGGGCCGCCCCGCACCCGCGGCAACCAGTTCCGCTAAAAGAAAGGAAAAGAAAGGAAAGAAAGGGGCCAGGCTCAGTTTTCCATTTCGGCCTTCGAATGACCTAGGCGTTGGAGAATTGAGCCTGGCCCCTTTTTTCCTTTTTTCTCCGAATGAGAAACAGCCGACGCAGGGTCCGCGCGTGAAATCGGAGAAGCTTGTGGCAGCCTGCCTCGAACGCATCGCGGCTCGGGACGGGAAGCTGCAGGCCTGGGTGCATGTCGCCGCGGAGGCAGCACTTGCGCAAGCGCGTTTGCTCGACCGGGAACCTCCGCGCAGCGCGCTGCACGGCGTGCCGGTCGGCATCAAAGACGTGTTCGACACCGCGGACATGCCGACCTCCTACAACTCCGGCATTTACCGGGGCCACCAGCCGCGGGCCGATGCCGCTGCGGTCGCCCTGCTACGCAAGGCCGGTTGCGTGATTGCCGGCAAGACGGCCACCGCGGAATTCGCCTTCAACCATCCGCCCGCAACGCGCAATCCGCGCAACCCGGCACACACGCCCGGCGGGTCTTCGAGCGGTTCGGCCGCGGCGGTGGCCGATGGCATGGTGCCGCTCGCGCTCGGAACGCAGACCGGCGGCTCGGTCATCCGCCCGGCGGCGTTCTGCGGCGTGATCGGGCTCAAGCCGAGCTTCGGCGCCATCAACCGCACCGGCGTGAAACCGGTGTCGGATTCGCTGGATACTGCGGGGCTGTTCGCGCAAACGCTCGAGGACGCAGCCCGGGCGCTGCACCTCCTCTCGGGGCTGGCGATGCCTCAACCCGGTGCTCCGGTTTCGGCGCCGCGCATCGCATTCGCCCGCACTTCGCGGTGGGATGAAGCCGATCGCGCATCGCACGCAATGCTCGAATCCGTCGCGGGCAAGCTCGCCTCGGCCGGCGCGGTCGTCGCGGAGGTGAGCCTGCCTCCCGCGCTCGAAGCGTTATTCGAAGAGCAGCGTCACATCATGAAGTACGAGGCCGCGCGCGCTTTGGCCTGGGAATACGCGAACTATCGCGACCTGCTGAGCAGCGGAATTCTCGCGCGGCTGGAGGTCGGGTGGGCGCTGCCGCGCGAGCGCTACGACCTCGCGCAGGGGATTGCCCGCGACGCGCGCCTGCAGTTCCGCGATCTCATGCGCAGTTTCGACCTCGTCCTGACGCTGGCCGCCCCCGGCGAAGCGCCGAAGGGCCTCGCATCGACCGGCGACTCGATCTTCAACGGGCTGTGGACGCTGCTGGGCGTGCCCTGCGTCACGCTGCCCTGCGGCCAAGGACCGGCCGGGTTGCCGCTCGGCGTCCAGCTTGTCGGAACATTCGGTGCAGACGCCGCCCTGCTTGCGCGGGCACAGTGGGTGGCGCCGCGCCTGCCTTCGGCGTGATTCAGGATGGCAGCATTTTGGCCTGTAAGCCGCGGCTGGCGCGGACCCCACCCTGAAAATGGCAGCAATTGCCCGGCCGCGCTAGCGCTCGGCGTTGTCGAGATCCATGAGGGCCGCGTGCGCGCTGCGGCAGGTGGCGCGAGCCTTGTCGAGGGTGTCGCCCGCGGTAAACCGGTCGCTGCCGGCGGCTGCGTGCTCGGTCACTGCGACCTTGAGATCCGCCTCGGCCCTGGCGAGCGCTGCTTCGAGTGTCTGGCGTCGTGTCACGATCGGGTGCCTTTTAGATCGAATGATTGCAATGTGCGCGAGGATGCGCCCAGTCGATGGGAATAGATATGTATTTTCTCTCACAGACCGTCATTCTCCCATGCGTTAAGTTGGGGCGATGAAAGCCAACAGGTTTTGCCGTACCGCACTGCTTCTCGCATTCACCGCTTGCACGGCCGTTGCGCAAACGCCCGGCACGCTCGACCCGAAGCCCCTGCCGCCGCTGGCCAACCCAAACGATCCTTCGACACCGGCGAGGGAGTTGTTCGGCCGGGCGCCTGCGCCAGCAAAAATTCCCGCGCGCGCACTCGGTTTCTATTCGAACGGCTGCCTCGCCGGAGGGGTTGCGGTGCCGGTCAACGGCGAGTCGTGGCAGGTCATGCGCCTGTCGCGCAACCGCAACTGGGGCCACCCCGACCTCGTGAAGCTGGTCGAGCGGCTCGCGCACACTGCACGCAAGACCGCCGGCTGGCCGGGCCTCCTTATCGGCGACATGTCACAGCCGCGCGGGGGACCGATGCTGACCGGCCACAACAGCCACCAGGTCGGGCTCGACGCAGACATCTGGCTGACGCCGATGCCTTCGCGCGAACTCTCCCGGCAGGAACGCGAAGAGCTGTCCGCCACGATGATGGTGGACGCGACGCGCAAGGACGTCGATCCCGCGCACTGGACGCCGGGCCACGTGCTGGTCATCAAGGCCGCCGCGCAGGAGCCCGAGGTCGATCGCATCTTCGTCAACGCGGCGATCAAGAAAGCGCTCTGCCGGGAAGCCGGCACGAAAGATCGCGGCTGGCTGAACAAGGTCCGCCCGATCCACGGGCACGACTACCATTTCCACGTGCGCATGCGCTGCCCGCGCGGCAGCCAGGGTTGCAAGCCGCAGGGGCCGGTCTCCGGCGGCGATGGCTGCGGGGCGGAACTCGATTGGTGGTTTCGCGAGTCGATCCTCTTTCCCAAGCCGCCGAAGGTGCCGCCCAAGCCGCGCACGCCGCTCGTCATGGCGAACCTGCCGGCCCAGTGCGCGCAGGTGCTGAAGGCGCCCTAGCCGGTTCAGCTTCCCGGCACCGTGCCCGCCGGCAGCGATGCGATGTGCCTGTAGATGTCGCCCGGCCGCGTGAGCCAGATCCTGTCGCTTTGCCTGAGGATGTGCTCGATCACCTTGCGAAAGCGCCGCAGCCGGTGCGGCTGGCCGAGGATGAAGCTGTGCAGCACGAGGCTCATCACCAGCGGCCTGCGCGACGACTCTTCCAGCATCTCGTCGAAATGGTCGATGAGGTTCTCGCAATAGAGCTGCGAAGGCGTGCGGCGCTGCACGCACTCGAACGAATCGTTGAGGTCGTGCGCATAGGGGATCGACAGGATCGGCCCGTGCCTGGTGCGGAACCACACCGGCTGGTCGTCCAGCGGCCAGTCCATCATGTAGCGAAAGCCCGCCTCGCGCAGCAGGTCGAGCGAATCGTAAGTCTGCGAGATGTACGGCGCGAGCCAGCCGATGGCGCGCTTGCCTTCGTGCTTCTCGATGGTCGAGGCGGCTTCCTCGATCAGGCCGCGCTCGGCCTCGAGGGCCATGTCGCCCTGCCTTTCGGCGTTCGTGCGGCCATGGCCGACGATTTCGTCCCCGCGCTTGGAGAAGGCCGCGACCATCTGCGGGCAGTAGTCATACAGCTCGGTGTTCACCAGCAATCCATAGGGCAGGTCGTAGGCGTCGGCAAGCTCGAGCAGCCGCCATGCGCCAACGCGGTTGCCGTAGTCGCGCCACGCAAAGCTGCGCGAATTCGGCTGCGCCTGCGGCGATCCGTAATCGTTGCCCAGGCCCTCGCCAAAAGCGAAGTGCTCGACGTTGAGGCACAGGTGGATCGCAAGGCGCTTGCCCCCGGGCCAGCTGTAGTCCTTGCGCTCGGTAATCGCGGAATAGTCGTAGCGCCCGTGGCTCTTCAGCATCTTGGAAGTCCCTTCGCCCCTTAGAGGTTGAACGGGTCGGCGAAGACCCCGAAATCCTCCACCTGCTCGAGCCGCATCACGCCCGCGAGGAGTTCAAGCGCGACGTCGTCACCCCAGATCGGCGCGCCGAGCTGCATGAACTTGGCCTCGAGCTCGGCATTCGTGTGCGGATTCGCGGGCTCGCCCTTCATCACGAGGCAGCGCCCTTCGAAAGCTTTGCCGTTGGCGAGGACGACCTTGAGGTCGCACACCTGCTCCTGCGGGTAGCGCGCGGTGTACTTCAGGTCCTCCTGCAGATCGACGCGCGCGGCGAGCGCCTGGATCGCCGCGTTGTCCACCGCCGCCTGCTCGAAAGGCACGAGCCCCGAGCCGCCATGGTGGATGATCGAGGCGAGCGCAAACGGCACAGAGAAGCGCGCGCCGAAACTGCTGGTGACGCGCAGCTCGGCGAGCATCGCCGCAAGCTTGTACGTGCGGACCTCGATGCGCTCGATCGAGGCCGGATCGAGCCGGCCGCCGGGCACGGCGGCGAGCAGGTTCTCGAGCGCATCGATCGCCGAATGCACATAGCGGCCGGTGGGATGCAGCTTGAAGTAGCCCTCGGCCACCATCCATTCGCTCCCGAGGCCCTCGGTGACCCTGGCGGGATCGAACTCGTCGCCGAGCACCTTGCCGTAGATGCTCGCCGGGCTGTCGACCTCGCCGGTAAAGCCGCATTCGACGAGGCGCGAAGCCATCAGGCCCATGATGCCGGCGTGCCCGGTGAAGATGTTCCTCACCGTCGCGCCATCGAGCAGCGTCTGGCGGCTCGTGGCCATGCCCATGGTGGAGGCGACGTTGATGAGGGCGACCATCTGCGCGGGCGTGAACTTCTTCAGGCGTCCCGCGGCAATCGCGGCCCCGAGCACACCCCAGGTGCCATGCGGGTGCACCGACAGCTTGATCTTCGAGGCGCGGCTGATGCGCGAGGAGATTTCATAACCCAGCGCCACGGCCATCACGACTTCGGAGCCGGGGGAGCCCGCCTGCTGCGCGAACGCGATTGCCGCCGGCACGACCTGGATGCCGGGATGGCCCTTTGCGTAAAGGTTGCCTTCGTCGAGCTCGAGCCACGTGCCCGCGGTGCCGTTCAGCAGCGCCGCATTCAATGGGCTCGCGCGACGGCGCGTGCCGAGCACCCAGGCAAGGCCGCCCCCGCCGGCTGCAAGGTGTTTCGTGACGAAGGCCTGCATCTCGGGCTGCTGCATGCCGATGGCGGACACGGGCAGGCAGTCGGCGATCACCCAGCGCGTGCGTTCCAGCGCTCGCGCGCTGAGGTCCTTTAGCTGCGCGCTGCATGCGAAGTTCGCCAGCTCTGCGAGATAACCGGGCTGCTGGTTCATGCAAGTCCCCGCTCAGTCGAGTTTTGCGCCGGAATCCCGCACCACGCCGGCCCACTTCTTCACTTCATTGCGGATCCAGGCGGCGAATTCGTCCGGCGAGTTGGCCACGATTTCGGCGCCTTGCGCTGTGAGCTGGTCGCGCACATCCGGCGTGCGCAGGATGCGCGCAACCTCTGTGTGCAGGCGCGCGACCACTTCGCGTGGCGTGCCCGCGGGGGCGAGGAGACCGTTCCAGCCTACGGCGTCGAATCCCTTGAGCCCGGTCTCATCGAGCGTCGGCACGTCGGGCAAAACGGAAAGGCGGGTGAGGCTGGTGTTGGCCAGCGCGCGGATCCGGCCCGAGCGCACGTGCGGCAGCAGTGGTGGCACGTTGTCGAACATCACCGGGATCTGGCCAGCGACCAGGTCCACGATCGCGGGCGCCCCACCTTTGTAAGGCACGTGCTGGATGTTGACGCCGGTATACGACTTGAAGAGCTCGCCGGTCATGTGCGGCGGCGTGCCGTTGCCCGCGGTGCCGTAATTGAGCACGCCGGGCTTGGCGCGCGCGAGAACCAGCAGCTCGCCGACGCTGGACACGCCCGCCGACGGATGCACGACCAGCAGGTTGGAGTAATTCACCGCCTGCGTGACCGGCGCGAAATCCTTGAGCAAATCGTAGTTGAGCTTCTTGTACAGGCTCTGGCTGATGGCCTGCGAGGTCGTGCCCATCAGCAGCGTGTAGCCATCGGGCGCAGCCCGCGCCACGCTCTCGGCCCCGATGTTGCCGCCGGCGCCGGTGCGGTTCTCCACCACGACCGGCTGGCCCAGCGGATCGGAAAGGCGCGCCGCGATGGCGCGCGCGAGGATGTCGGAGGTGCCGCCGGGCGGGAACCCGACCACGATGCGCACCGGACGGACCGGGTAATTCTGCGCGCCGAGTGTGCCGGCCTGGGCAAGTGCGAGCACTGCCAGCATTGTTTTTAGTATTCGCATGCCGTGAACTCCCTCGATCTTGTGAACCGATGCGTTGAGCCGACCCAGCAGATTATCCCATCCATTACCATGCGCGCATGGATACCGTCGCCCTGAAGCAATCCGCCGACGCGCTTTTGGCCGCGGCGGTCGGCGCCGGCGACTTGCCCGGCGTGGTCGCCGCGGTGACGACGCGCGAAGGCACCGTGTACGAGTCGGCCTTCGGCAAGCGCGTGCTCGGGCAGGGCCCGGCGATGTCGCAGGACACGGTGATGTGGATCGCCTCGATGACCAAGCCGGTCACCGGCGTGGCGGCGATGCAGCTCGTCGAGCAGGGCAAGTTGTCGCTCGATGAGCCGGCGGCGAAGGTGATCCCCGAGCTTGCCACCTTCAAGGTGCTCGATGGGTGGGACGGCGACCAGCCGCGCCTGCGCGAGCCCAGGGGCGAGATCACGCTGAGGAAGCTGCTCACGCATACCTCCGGGTTCGTGTACGACATCTGGAATCCGGATATGGATCGGTATCTCAACCTGATGGGGCTGCCGCGCGCGGGCTCCGGCAAGAACGTCGCGCTGAGGACGCCGCTCGCCTTCGATCCGGGCGCGCGCTGGGAATACGGCATCGGCATCGACTGGGCCGGCAAGATGGTCGAGGCCGCGAGCGGGCAGCGGCTCGGCGACTACATGAGGCAGCACATCTTCGAACCACTCGGCATGGACAGCACCGCGTACAGGATCACCCCCTCGATGCGCGAGCGATTGGCCAAGGTGCATCAGCGCGGGCCGGATGGCGCGCTCGCGGTCACCGCATTCGAAGTGAACCAGGAGCCCGAGTTCGAGCCCGGCGGCGGCGGGCTGTACTCCACCGCCGCCGATTACCTCGAGTTCATCCGCATGATCCTGAACCAAGGGTCCGCAGATCGTGTCAACGGCGGCCGGCAACTGCTGCGGCCCGACACCGTGGACCTGATGTCGCGCAACGCGATGGGCGAACTGCGCGTCACGAAGCTCCCCGGGATCCGGACCTCGCTTTCACTCGACGCGGAATTCTTCGAGGGCACGCCGAAGACCTGGGGCCTCACGTTCATGATCAACGAGGCCGAGGCGCACACCGGGCGGCCGGCGGGCAGCCTCGCTTGGGCGGGATTGGGAAACACCTATTTCTGGATCGACCCGAAGAACGGGATCGGCGGCGTGCACATGGCGCAGGTGCTGCCGTTCGTGGACCCGAGGGCGCTCGCGAATTTCTACGCCTTCGAGAAAAGCGTCTACGACGCCTTGGGCTGACCCTTGACCGGGGCGTCGGCCTTCTTTTTCTTCGAGCCCAGGTGCTTGCCCACGAGCATGAGCAGCGACGCGGGCTTGTAGGGCTTGGCGAGGTACTCGATCGCGCCGAGGTCTTCGCCCTCGTTGCGCGCGGACTCGTCCACGGTGAGGAAGATCACCGGGATGTCCTTCATCGCGTGCTCGGACTTGAGGATGCGGATCATGTCGAACCCGCTCATGCGCGGCATGTGCACGTCGCTGATGACGAGGTCCGGGGTGAGCTGCAGGCACGAGGCCGCCGCCTCCAACCCGTTGGCCACGCCGCGCACCATGTAGCCCGCGTTCAGCAGGTGGAGCTTGATGAGCTCCCTCTGGTCGGCATCGTCCTCGACCACGAGGATGGTCTTGTTCTTGTTCATGGGCTCATCCTTTGGCCGGCAGGTGCTTGGTCATCGTGCTCACCAGGTCGTCCATGCGCAGGGGCTTGGTGAGGTAGGCCACGGCGCCGAGCTCGTTCCCGCGCTCGTGCCCGGTCGAATCCCCGGTGAGGAAGATCACGGGGATCTCGCGCATCGACGGCTCGTTCTTGAGGATCTGGATCATCTCGAACCCGTTCATGCGCGGCATGTGCACGTCGCTGATGATCATGTCCGGTGTCGAGGTGAGGCAGCTCGCGGCGGCTTCGAGGCCGTTGCCCACCGCGTTGACCGCATAACCGGCATTCAGGAGGGTGCGCTTGATCAGCGCGCGCATATCGCTGTCGTCTTCGACGACCAGGATGGTTCTCGACATGGGGCGCATTGTAACAAGGCGGTCGCGCAGCAAGAACCGGCGAGCGGGTGAATCGGTGCCCCTTCAACCTGCCGAGCAGGTGCGCTCACGGGCGCATTCGGCGGCGGCATGTCGGGCGACGCGCTCTGCCTTGTGGGGGTCGCCATTGGCTTCACCGCACGAACGGCGTGGATGCCCGGAGCACGATCAAACGCAGCTCTCGCACAGGTCAGCCCTATCTCCTATCTCATTTAATGATCGGACTGTTAGATAAGGCACATACGCCTAGGCTTTAGGCTCGGATAGTTACGGTCCCTCCCCCCAACGGGATTCCAGAATGGTCTGTGAACCAAGGGACATCGACTGTTGCGCCGTCGCGCCCAAAGTCACCACTTGTGCGCCGAAAGCCGCTCGTGATTGACAAAACCTACGTACAACGATCGCGCGGATTTGCAATGAGTCTGCCCATAGTCGTCTGCCTTGCGATGCTCGGATGCGCCGCGCCCTCTCTCGGGACCGCAGCCGAACCCGCCGAAGCGCTCCACCGCCGCGCCGTCGAGGACGCGCGCGCCGGGCGCACCGCAGAGGCGCTCCAAGCGCTTCGGGCGCTCCTCGAGCAGCAGCCCGCACGGCAGGAGTTCGTGGGCGATCTCGCCGTCATTCTCGGCTGGGCCGGGGACCACGCGGCAGCAGTCGCGTTACTCGACCGTCTCGACCGCCGTGCTGCTCCACCCTATGTGCTCGAAGGCCTTGCGGGTTCCGCGCGCCGCGTGAAGCAGCCCGCGCTTGCCGAATCCCTGTACCGGGAATCGATTGCACGTGCCCCGGACCGTGTCGACCCGGTCATCGGCCTGGCGATGATCCTGGCGGACGCCGGCGCGTTCGACGAAGCCGCCGCGATGCTGGCCGGGCTGCGTTCACGATTCCCGCGGAACGCGGAGATCATCGAAGCGCAGGCTGAGCTCGCGCTTGCCCGGCGTGATCCTTACGAGGCGCTCGCGAGCTATCAAACCATCCTGGCGCAGGACCCCGCAAATGCAGCGGCATTGCGCGGCAGGATCCAGATCCTTTCGCGCATTGGCGCCGCGCATCTTGCGCTGGAGCTTGCGGATCGCCACCCGGACCTGCTCGCCCCCGCGGAGCGCGATGCCATCGCGGCCGATCGCACCGCCTACCGCATCCGATGGGGCGGGCTGGATGCCGACCAGGGGCGCGGCACCGCTCGGTTCGCCGCCCTGGACCGTGCGTTGGAAGAAAGCGAAGCAGCCGGACGCCGCGCACTCGATCCTGCGGCCGACCTGAACGCTGTGGACCGGCAGCTCGCGCTGGATCGGGTCACAGCATTGCGCGACCGCTTTCGCATGCGCGATGCCATTGCACTCCATGCAGCGCTGGCCGCGCATCCCGCTCCGGTACCGGCCTACGTGAAGAGCGCAGCCGCATCTGCGTATCTCTACTTGCAGCAGCCGGAAACTGCGCGCGACCTGTATCGCGAGGCGCTCGCTGCCGACCCCGTGAACCTGGAAATGCGCCTCGGACTGTTCTACGCGCTTGCCGAAGCCGAAGAGCACGCCGCCGCGCTCGAGCTGATCGAGCGCATAGTCGCGGACACTCCGCAATGGATCGACGCCTGGAGCCCGGCAACGATCCGCGAGAACCCGGCTTATGCGCGGGTGCTGAGCGCGCGGGGCATGGCGCCCCTGCTCGCGAACCGGCCCGGTGAAGCCTGGCGCCGCCTCAGCGCGCTCACTGCGCGCGCGCCTTTCAACGCCGGAGTCCGCACCGACTACGCAAGCTCCATGCGCGCGCGTGGCTGGCCGCGCACCGCGGAGGAAGAGCTGCGCTGGATCCTCGCCGTCGAACCCGACAACAGCGGCACGCTCGGCGAGCGCGCGGGCGCACTGCTGGAAATGCGCGACTACCGGGCCGCCGAAATTGCTGTGGCCGCGGCTCAGTCGATCGCGGCCGAGAATGGACGCGTGGTCCGCGCCGCGCGCCTGTACGAAGTGCATAACCTGCGCGAGCTGATCATCGAGGGCACGTCGGGTCGATCGAGCGGCGGGCCCACCGGCACGCGCGGCCATGTACTCGAAGCCTGGCTGTACTCGAGCCCGATGGCGTATCGATACCGCGCTTTCGCTCATCTGTACGATGCGCAGGCGCGTTTCGCCAACGGCACCGGCCGTCGAGAGCGGGCCGGCGTCGGACTCGAATACCGCTCTCCCCTCGTGATCGCGACCGGCGAGATTTCCAACGGCCTCGACGGATCGAGGACCGGCGCCGCGGCGACGGTGGCGGTCACCCCCGGCGATTTCTGGACCTTGCGCGGCAGGCTCGACTCGTCGGCCAACGAGATCCCGCTGCAAGCCCATCTCGCGGGGATCAACGCGCGGCGCGCCGGCGCCGAGATCGCCTGGCGCGCGAATGAAGCACGGGCAGCGACGGTCTCGCTCGACCACTTCGACTTCTCGGACGGCAATCGGCGCGTCGTCACGCAGGCGCGTTGGACCGAGCGCGTCGTCGCCGGTCCGGTCTACAAACTCGAAGTCACCGCGGGCTTGTTCGCATCGAAGAATTCGCTCGTCGGCACCCCGTATTTCAATCCGGTCAGCGATTTTTCGCCGACGCTGGAGCTGGCCAACGAATGGCTCCACTGGCGGCGCTACACGCGCGCTTTCCGCCACCGCCTGGTGATCACTGTCGGCAGCTACCGGCAGGAGGGATTCTCCACCGGGCCACTTTCCGGCGTGCGCTACGAGCAGGAGTGGCAAGCCGATGACCGCCTGACCTTTCGTTACGGCGCGGGTCGCAACCAGCATCCGTATGACGGTGTGCGCACGGCACGAGACTTCGCCTACTTCCACCTGAACTGGAGATTCTGAGAATGCGCAGCGTACTTGGCTGGGTGCGCGCAATCGTGACGCTGGCCGCATTCAGCGCGGCGACTGTGGCGCATGCTTTGCCGCCGGGAGCGTTCGTTGCGCTGTGTTATCACGAAGTGCGCGACGACGTGCGCGACTATCCCGATCCCTATGCGGTGGACAGTTCGGCCCTGGTGGCGCAGTTCGAGTGGCTGCGCGGGAACGGCTATACCCCGGTGAGCCTGCAGGAAATCGTGGCCGCGCGCTCCGGCGGCAAGCCGCTCCCGGACAAAGCGGTGCTGCTGACCTTCGACGACGCCTACCTCTCCTTTTACACCCGCGTCTATCCTTTGCTGCGCGAGTTCCGCTACCCCGCACTTCTCGGCGTGGTGGGCAAATGGATCGACGAGCCGCAGGGCGCCGCCGAACAGTACGGCGAGAAGGGCAGCGTGCCGGCGGCCAGCTTTCCGACCTGGGGCCAGCTGCGCGAGATGGCCGCCTCGGGCCTGGTCGAGCTTTCTTCCCACAGCTACGACCTGCATCGCGGCACGCTTGCCAACCCGCAAGGTAATCTACAACCCGTGGGAACCAGCCGACTCTACGCTGCCGGAACCTACGAAGGCGACGCAAGCTGGCTCGCGCGCGTGCGCGACGACCTGCAGCGCAACTCGAGCACGATCGAGCGCGAAACCGGGCGGCGCCCGCGCGCAGTCGTGTGGCCCTACGGCAGCTACAACAACGAGCTGGTTCGAATCGCCGCAGAGCTCGGCATGCCGATCGCGCTGACGCTCGAGGACGGCCCCAATACGGCGGACGTCCCTCTCGCGGCGGTGCGACGTATCCTGATCGCCCACAATCCGACGCTGCCGGAGTTCGCTGCGGCTATGCGTGGTCCTCAGGATCCCCAGCCGGTGCGGGTCGTGGAGGTGAGCCTCGATGACGTGTACAGCGCCGATCCGCAAATGGAGGATCGCAACCTTTCGGTGCTGCTCGAACGCATCAAGACCCTTGCGCCGAGCCACGTCTACCTGCAGGCTTACTCCGATCCGGCGGGGGCGGGACAAACAGAGGCGCTTTACTTCCCCAACCGTCACCTGACGATGCGCGCGGACCTTTTCAGCCGTGTCGCGTGGCAGCTTGCCACGCGCGCCGAAGTCAAGATTTTTGCGATGCTGCCCCCCGACGCATTGCGCTTGCCCGCCTCCGACATCGCGGAGATCTACGCGGACCTCGCACGCCACGCGAGTTTTAACGGGCTGGTCTTCATGCGCGAAGGACCGCTCGCCGCCGAAGGGACCGCGCGGTACATCGAATTCACGCGCCAGCTCGCCGAGCGCGCGGGCGCATGGCGTGCGCCGCTGCGTATCGTGCGTGGAATACGCGCCGACTCGATGCACGCCCTGCTGAACGACGCATCGCTAGCACAGGCGCTGGCAGAGATGGCCGCAAGCTCGGACCATGTCGCGGTGTCTTCTCCACCGGAGCGCGCCGGCGTCGACTTCGCTCGTGCGGCGGCGACACTGCAATCGCTCGTGCCCGGCGCAAGGAGCGGCCGATCGGACACCGGCAAGCTGCTGGTCTTGCTGCGCCGGGGCGAGGACGATGCGGCCGGCGAGCGGCTGGCGCTGCAAATGCGCGCCTTGCAGCTGAACGGCGTGCTGAATTTCGGCTATCACCGCAACCGGTTCGCCGCGGACCAGCCGCCCCTCGCGCGAATCGCGCCGGCCATGTCGCTGCGGACCTACCCGAGATAAGGCGCGCGTGCCCTCCCTGCCCACGCCCGCGGACGTTTTTTCGATCATGGATTTCATGATCGGCTATTCCTACTACTACCCGCTGTTCATGGCCTACCTGTGGATGACGGGCGCGATGTTCTTCTACCTGCGCTTCGAGCGGCCGACCCGGGACCAGCCGCCCGGACCGCCCGAGCTGCGCGAATATCCGATGGTGTGCGTGCTGGTCCCCTGCCACAACGAAGGCCGCACGATCGGCGATACGGTCGACTACCTGCTCGCATCCGTCTACCCGAACTTCGAGATCCTGCTGGTGAACGACGGGAGCGCCGACGAAACGCGGCGGATCCTGGACGACCTGGCCGAGCGCAGCCCCAAGGTGCGCGTGATCCATTTCGCGCAGAACCAGGGCAAGGCCGTCGCCCTGACCACGGCATCGCTAATGACTTCGGCCGAGTATCTCGCATGCATCGACGCGGACGCCCTGCTCGATCCCGAAGCCCTCACCTGGATGATGAAGCACCTGATCGAAAGTCCGCGCGTCGCGGCAGTGACCGGCAACCCGCGCATCCGCAACCGTTCGACCTTGCTCGGTCGCCTGCAGGTCGGCGAGTACTCCTCGATCATCGGGCTCATCAAGCGCGCGCAACGCACCTACGGCCGCGTTTTCACCGTGTCCGGCGTGGTGGCTTGCTTTCGCAAATCGGCGCTCCACGAAGCCGGCTACTGGAGCCAGGACATCCTCACCGAGGACATCGACGTGAGTTGGAAGCTGCAACTTCTGCACTGGGACGTGCGCTTCGAGCCGAACGCTCTGTGCTGGGTGCTGACGCCGGAAACCGTGCGCGGCCTGTGGAGGCAGCGCCTGCGCTGGGCCATGGGCGGCATCCAGGTCCTCTCCAAGCACCTGCGCATCGAGCACATGTTCCGCTGGAAATCGCGGCGCATGTGGCCGGTGGCGATCGAGTACGTCACCAGTGTGGGATGGGCTTACGCTATGCTGTTCGTCGCGGTGTTCTGGTTCCTCGGCAAGTTCATCGACTTCACGCCCGAGTACGACATCGAAACGCTGTTTTCCGGATGGGCCGGGGTCGTGCTCGCAACGACTTGCCTGCTGCAGATCGGCGTCAGCCTCACGCTCGACTCGCGCTACGACCCTAACCCGGCCCGCAACCTGTTCTGGATGATCTGGTACCCGATCGCGTACTGGATGCTCAACATGGCCGCGACGGTCGCCGCCCTGCCTGCCGTGTTGTTCCGGCGCAACAAGAAGAGGGCCCGATGGATCAGCCCCGACCGCGGCATCCGCCCCTGAAATCGCCGATCGTCGAACGCTCCGATCTGCAGACGGTCGGGCAGCGCGCGGTTTCCGGCGTGCTGACGCTCGTGTTCTGGACGATCTGGGCCTACCTGTGGCTGCCTTTGCTGTCGCTCTTAGCCTGGGCGGTCGGGTTCCAGCAGGCCTATAAATACGTCGTAGTGCGCGGCGGGTACGAGGAGTTACTGAATCTCATCGGTGCCTACACGCTGGTCATAGTGCTTCTGGGCGGCAGCCTGGTCGGCTGGGCAACCTACAACATCCTGCGCTATGGAAGGCTGCCGATGCGGACCGGCAAAACCGTTGTCCCGCACGAGGATATCGCGCGCTATTTCCGCCAGGGCCCGATTGCAGTCGCGACATGGCAAGCGGCGCAACGCCTGTATGTGAAACACAACGAAAAGGGCGAAGTGGCGGGCGTGGAGATCCTCGCGGCGGGCGAGGCGCTCCCCGACGCAGAGAAGGCAACCACCCTGCAATGAAGACACTCAAGGGGTCGGTCCTGTTGCTCGGCGTGCTCGCGATGGCCGGTTTTGCAACGGCCGCAGGCGACACCGCTGACCACCGCGCATGGCAGCACGGCATCGACCTGATCAGCGTTGGGAACCGGCTGCTGGTCGTCTGGGGCAGCCCCGGCAATCCGCCCAAGCCCAACGTGGGAGGCGACTGGCAGCACGACGTGTACTTCTCCTGGCTCGATGGCGAGGCTGCGCAGGTCGCACCGCAGGTCCTCGTCTCGAAGCCCGAGGCGCAGGAGCCGCCCAGTACGGCGATCAACGCGAAGGGCACCATCCTCATGACCACCGAGGATGGCAATGGCGGCATCAACCAACAGGCCGGGTTGTGGGACTCTTCGCTGCGAGTCGTGAAAAAGTACCCGATGCTGATCCGGCGCGGCGGGCACTCCGGCCACGTGGCCGCGATGGGCAACCGCTTCCTTGTGACCTACGGTGAGGGCTGGGTGGACGGGGGAGGCTTCATGGGCCGCGGCACAAGCAAGGATGTGCTTGCGCGGATCGTGGAGGACGACGGCACATTACGCCGCGAGGTCAAGCTCACCGAGGACGGGCCGGGCCGCCGCGACGGGTGGCCGCTGGTGGCCGGTTCGGATCGCAATTGGCTGGTGGTCTGGCAAAGGTATCCGGAGCTCTCCCTCCAGGCGGCGCTCATTGACGGCACGGGCGCAGTCGCCGCGCGGCGCAGGATCATCGACGGCCTGCCGCTGCGCTACGCATACGACGTCGGGTTCGCCCCGCAGCTCGGAAGGTTCGTGGTGGCGGGCTCCTCGGGCACCGGCGGGTTCGTGTCGCTGGTCAGCCTTACCGGTGAGGTCGTGACCACCCGCCAGGGACTGCCGCCGATGGCGAGCGAAAGCCGGATCGTGCTGGGCTGGGACGGGATGCGGCTGACCGGTGCCTATCCGGTCCGTCCGCGCGGGATTGCCGTCGTGCGCATCGGCGCAGATACGGTGGACCTCGTGAAACTCGTCGATCATCCCTACGAATGGGACTACACGGGCACCACCGGGGTCTTCACGTCGCCGGGGCGATTGCTGTTCGCCACGCTTTCCAAAGAGGGAATCAAGCTGGTTCGCGTCGAGATGGGGGAACTGCGCTAGCTGGCAGCGGGACACTCGAGGGCCGGGACTTGCACACTGTTCGCTACCGTACTGAGGGTCGTCTGCTCCCCTAGTAGGTTTCGGGTGGCGAAATCCATCGTGCACCCTCCAGGAGCCCTCGTATGAACATGCCGTTCAATGGAATCATCGGATTCCTGATCCTCGCGGGGGACGTATGGGCGATCTACAACATCTTCCAGAGCAGCGCCTCGAACGAGAAGAAGGCGCTGTGGATCGTGCTGGTGGTGGTGCTGCCGCTGGTGGGGCTGATCCTGTGGTTCTTCCTCGGTCCGCGGCCGAGAGTGGTCAATCGGGGGTCATAGGTCAGGGTCCGCCGGGCGGGCCGCGCGGGAACAGCGGCATCAACGAAAACGCCTTCACCGGCACGACCAGTTCGATTGGCTCGGCGGCGCTCTGCGTGTACGGCTCGAACCAACTCGGGTGCCTGAGCGCGACCAGCAGCGAGCGCGGTTCGCCCTGGGCAAAGCGGATTTCGGCCTTGTCCGGCGGCGAATGCTCGAAGTACGGGCCTTCCAGAACCCGCACGCCCGGGACCGACGAGCCTGCGCCGACCGTGAACTGGCGAAGCTGCAGGATCGCGGAGAATTTTCCGCCCGGCGCAACGGCGACGTTTCCGTAGCCGGTCCGCCTGCCGCTCTCCGAGGCCCGCACTTCGAAAGGAGCGCCGGTCTGGTTGATGAAGGTCACCACGTAAGGCGCAGACACCTTCTCGTAGTTCACGTCGACCGGCAGGACCACATAGCTCGTGCATGCCGCCGCCGCGAGCGCGACGGCTGGCAGGAGCATTCTCCGCAAGCGCCGATAGAGCGTGGCCGATGCCATGCCGAATACGCCTAGGCCGACAGGCGCCAGCCGTCGACGATCGCGCGATACTCGTCCTCCGGCAGCGCTTCGAACCTTGCCTTGGCCGCCGCCGGCGGCAGTTCCTTCAACTGCATGACGATCTCTGCCGCGCGCGTACGCGAGGCGTATTCGAAGTCGGCCTCGGCCACGTGCGGGCCGCGCGGCACGTCCCTGCCGTTCATGAGGCCCGCGAGAATGTAGAGCGAGCATGCGTGCTCGGCCGCACCGCCATGCTCCACGCCCACGAGGTCGAAGACATTGGCATCGGGCGTGCCGGCAAGGGCGGCAGACCAGAGCGGAACCGTGCCGTCGCCGCGCCCGCCTTTTTTCATGTTGTCGTAAATCGGGTTGCCTTTCGCGGCGCTGTAATTCGCGCCGTCCACTCTCTTCCAGCGCAGCTCGAGGTCGCGCTTGTCCTGCTTCCTGTTGGCATCGCTTCGAATGTGGAAGACGCGCGCCGCAACCTCCGGCGGCAGATCGCGATCGAGCTGCGCGTACTGGTCGCGCGCGAATACGAGGTGAGCGCGTGACACCTCGGCGCGATACCGGCCGGCGATGTCGGCAAATCCGTCGAACGGGTCGCAGTCAATCCCGCGGTCGTCGTAATCACGCACCGGATAGCGCTGCAGGCCGAGCTTGGCCAAGCGCGGGCCGAGGACGCTGCGCGGCGCCGGGAGCAGGCAATACGTGCCTTGGAACGTCGCGACGATCTTCGCGACCGCGTCGGCGCCGCCGGTCACGATGTTGATCAGGGGCTCGCCGGTGTAATAGCGCGAGAAGTGCGAGTTGGTGCCGTAGAAAGGCGTGCAGCAGGTGACCAGGCGCTCGAACCAGTTGGAGACTTCCTCCCCGGCATCTACGAGTTCGTTTACGAAGAGCTTGGCCACAAGCCCGCCCTGGCTGTGCGCGTACAGCGTAAGGCGCTTGCGCGGATCCTGCGCATGCGGATAACGCAACTTCACCTGCTCGACAATCAGCTCGAGGAAGCGCGTCACGTACCCGCACTCCTTTGCCGGCGCGCGGCGCCAGTCATAGCCCAGGCTGACGACGTTGGCCTTGTCCTCGAAGTAGTCGAAGATCCCGTCGTACGACTTGACGATGCTCGTAAGCTCGCCATACGGGACGATCGGGTAGTGATCCCGCTCCTCGGTGGCTTCGTTGTGCGCGAGGAAACGCAGCTGCCCGTCGAGGATATGCGGCAGGCTCGCCCAGAGCTCGTAGAGGTCGACGGCGGGCGGGAGGTTGTCCGGATCGAACGGCGCGAACGCCCTTTGCAGCCGTGAGCCCATGCCCCCGGGCAGGATCACGACGGTGGGCAGCTCCGGCTTATAGATCGCGGCAAATTCGCTTGCGCGCTTGAACAGCTCGGCGCGCCGCAGCTCGTCGATGCGCTCCAGGTACCTCACGCGACGCCCATCACGCCGCGCGCCGCATCCCAGAGCGAGATGCGGTCCGACTGGCCGCGCAGGCCGCCGTTGATCCTGATCGTGATGCGCACGAAATCGCCGGCATCGGCCAGCTCGTTGAGTCCGTTCCGGCTCCAGTAGCGCGCCGCCGACCGGCTCGCGCCTTCGGGCGTGCGCAGCCATTCGCCGAACTTGTCGCGCGCGATGCCGAAATGGTCCGCGCAGGCTTCGTGGTTGGCGCGGAAGGTGAGCTGGATGAGGCCCGCGCCGCGGTACGTCCAGCCGTCGCCGCTGGCCGCGTCGCGGTTGCCACCGCGATTTGCGTACGCGAGGTTGGCGATCATGCGCTGGTCGGCCGGGTGCTCGGGCGTGCGGCCATAAAGCTCGGCCTGCTCGGACGTGAAGCGCGTCTGCGTCCGGGTGTTGAAAGTGTCGAGCAGCGCCTGCGGGCGGTAGTTGAGGTTCTCCTCCAGTGCGGCGAGCTGGCGGCTTTCGTGGCCGATCTGCGCGAGGAAAGCAGCCTGGCGCGACGGCGTGTCGATCGAGAACTCGGCCATCGCAGCGCAAAGCGGACCGACGAAGGCGTCCGCTCTTGCAGCCGCGGCGGGCATGATCCTGAGGAGGTCTTCGCGTGTCATTGGGCGCGCTTTTTTGTCGATCGCACCCCAACGTATGCCCCCGCCGGGGAGAAATCAATCAGCCAAAAGGACCTCTATGCGGGCTGCAGGATATGGATTACCCGGCTGGCGACGTGCTCCTTCGTTTTTCCTGCATAGGCGGCCATGTGCGGAGCGGCGGCGTGCGCCTTGAGCGCATCCATGCTCTCCCACTTCTCGATCACGAGGAAGGTGTCCGGACCCCACTTGGTCTGGAAGGCCAGCGCGTTCTCCGCATCGACCGCGGCGCCGTACTCGATGCAGCCGACTTCGGCCTTCACCGCGGGAACGTTGGCGCGGAAATGCGTGAGGATCGTATCCCGCTGTCCGGGCTTGGCGGTGATGACGGCGATGACATGGACCATGCTTGTTGCTCCTGGAAAGTGGTGCTGACGCTGCGGAAGCCCATTCTCTCCCACGGGAAAGCGGAGGGGAAATCGGTGTCGCGCCAGCCGAGGTCGAGCGGGCGCGCGGTTCCCTTCGTCAGGACGCACGAATAATTTTGTGCTTCGCTCCAATCAAGAATCGCGATCCGGCGCCTTCGCCGGCACGAACGGATACCGCGCCCTGCCTTTGGTTGCCGTTGCGCCTGACGAGACGCCCCCGCCGCGCACATACTGCTTCGATGCATCCTTGCGCGGCTCGTAGTCCCACGCGGGCGCGCCGGAAGCGTCGCGAGCCGACTGAACGAACAACCTGCGCCGCGAGCTTTCCTGCATTTCCCGCTTGAGCTCCGAGGGCGACCAATTCGTGCTCACCAGGTTCTGCAACTCGGCCTGCACCGTCGCAACATCCGGTTTGCCGGCGAGGTTCCTCTCCTCGTCCGGATCGTTCGCCAGGTCGAACAGCATCGGCGGGTCGCCTTCGCAGGAGATCAGCTTCCAGTCGCCTCTGCGCACCATGAAGGAGGGACTGAACGTGCCGTCGGCATTCATCTCGGCGTACACCGGGCGGTCGTACGGCTGCGACGCCCCGCCCTTGACTGCTGGCAGCAGACTCATCCCTTCGAGCGGCGCGACCGGCTCGATTTTCTTTCCCCCCGCGCTCGCGATCTCTACGACCGTAGGGAGGAAATCCATGAGCGACGCCGGCGCCTTTACGCGAACCCCTTTGCCGCCCGGCATTGCGACGATCATCGGGATCCGGCAGGCGGGTTCAAAATGCATCCACTTGTACCAAAGCCCGCGCTCGCCAAGCATGTCCCCGTGGTCGGAGGTGAAGATCACAACCGTGTTGTCCTCGAGGTCCATGTCGCGCAAGACCCCGAGCAACCGCCCGACGTGGTCGTCGATGTATGAAGTCATGCCGTAGTACGCATGGCGGGAACGCCGCACGTCCTCCGCGCTCACGGTGTACTCGCCGAACTTGTACGCCTTCCACAGGCGCTGGCTGTGCGCATCCAGCTTCTCGAAAGGAATCGGCCCGACGCGGGGCATGTCGATGTCCTCATGCCTGTAACGGTCCCAGTACTCCTGCGTCGTCACGTACGGATTGTGCGGGTGCGTGAGCGAAACGGTGTGGAAGAACGGCTTGGCGTCGGCCTTGCGGCCCCAGTCGTAGATCCATTGCACCGACTTCGCCGTCACCTCGTCGTCGAAATCGAGCTGCAGGCTGCGCTTGCAGGTGCCGGCCTCCACCACGCTGCGCAGGCTCACGCCGGTGGACGCCACGGGAATCGAGTGCCTCCAGTCCGGGGTCCAGCCGAAGTCGGAAGGGTAGATGTCGGTGGTCAGCCGTTCCTGGTAACCGTGAAGCTGGTCCGCACCGACGAAGTGCATCTTCCCCGACAGGACAGTGTGGTAACCGAGCGCCGACAGGTAGTGCGGCAGGGTCGGGGCCTGCGAAGGAAAGTCGCACGCATTGTCGAAGACCCCCAGCCGGCTCGCCTGCCGCCCTGTCAGCATCGAGGTGCGGGAAGGCGCGCACAGGGGAAAGTTGCAGTAGAAGGTTTCGAACAAGGCGCCGCGCGCTGCGAGGCCGTCGATATTCGGCGTTTTGACAATGCGGTTGCCATAGGCCCCGACGGCCGACGCATTGAGCTGGTCGGCCATGATGTGCAGCACGTTCATGCGGTTGTCCATGGGGCGAAAGCTACCCCAACTCCCCTGCGCGGAACAGTCCCCGTTCGCTCGCAACCCCGCCGTAAATAGCCCAGCGGAATCAGAAATTTAGACCCCGATACGGGATGTCCACCTACAGAATCCGGCGTGTTTTGCCGACATTTTCGCCCCTTGCAAACCACTAGAGTGGCACCGTCAGCTTCAACCGAACAGTTTGAGAACTTCTCAACCAATACAAAGGAGCCATCATGCTTTCCTGGGCCGTTACTTTCTTCGTTATTGCGCTGATTGCCGCCGTTCTGGGCTTCAGCGGGGTGGCCGGTACTGCGGCCAATATCGCCTGGATCCTCGCGGTTGTGGGGGTGATTCTTGCGGTCGTGTTCTTCATTTCCGGCCGCAAGACTTTGCCATAGCAAGACTGGCAGGCGCCTGCCCCTTACCGGCGGGCGCCTGAACCTTCCCGGAGGACAGCATGCCAAGGATCACCGACAAGTCGTTCGTTTACACCCCTTCATTCGATACCGACCTGAAGAAGAAATTCCGCATGATCATCGAGCGCGAGCGGCGCTTCGAGCGGGAACGCAAACGCGCGGAGAAGGCGGACAAGGCGCAATCCGTTGCCTCCACCGTGGTGCCGATCGGGTCGCACGCGGTCGGCAGTCACTCCCAGCACGAAAGGTTCTAAACGCCTGACCCGCTCGCGGGGGCCGGGGAGGAGGCGCAGTGCCGAAGTGCAGTTTTTACCGCTTGCATCAGCAGGCGGTTCGCCCATCCAGCATGGAATTGCCGGGCAAATCCCCTTGGTGCGCACACCCGCAGTCCAAGGTGACCGTGTTTGCGGCCGCGGGCACGATGGGCGGCGCGAGACTGTTGCAATGCGGCGGCGAGCATGGCAAGTGCACCCTGACCATTCCGCCCGAGCAACCGCCCAAGCCTTGAGGTACTCAATTCCGGGTACTCAATTCCGGGTACTCAATTCCGGGCTTACTTCTTCCCGAACAATCCTTCGAGCATCTGCCCGGCTTTTGCGCCGACGCCGGTGCCGATCCCGGGAAGCAACACCGTGCCGAGCGCCGCGCCGGCAATCGTTCCACCCGTAGGCATCACCGTCGGGGACTGCACCGTCCCCGCCACGTTCAGCGCAATCCCGACGCTCGTGCCCAACGACTTGACCTGCGCGGTGACGCGACCGGACAGCTCCTTCTTTGGCGAAACGCCGACCTGGCCTTCCGCGCCTAGCGCACCCGACGCGATCCGCAGCTGCGTGAAGCGGTACGTCGACTGTTCCAACGCAAGGTGGCCGGACAACTGGTCGAAGCGGGTCTCGCCATCGGAGGTTCCCTGCTTGCCCAGCGTCATCGCGGCTCTCTGGATGTCCACGCCGTGAAGCACGCCGCCCTGCACATCGAAAGGCGTGGCCAGGCGCAGTGCATTCATCAGGCCGGCGGCTTGCTTCGCCGAAGCGGAGAAGACGGGTTTGGCGCTCAACCGGCCGCTGATCTTGGTGCCCGGGGAGAGGATCGGCACCAGGTTCGTGAGCTCTACCTGTTGCAGATCGAAGCTGCCTTTGACCTGCATGCCCTTCTGCCACCCGATCGAGGCGTTGCCGGAGGCCGTGCCGCCATAAAGCTTGGCGGTGATGCGGTTGAAGGTTGCGTCGGCGAGCGTGGCCACGCCTTCGACATTGAGCTCATCGAAAACCACCGGCGGGCCCACCGGCGCCTTCCACCCTTTGGCGTTCGCAGTGATCCGGTAGGCCGATTTTTCCGGCCTGACGAGCGCCTTGAGCTTGCCGTCCCTCGTCTCCATCGACGCCTCGGCCGGCGATCCCGCTTCGTCGAGCAGCACCCGTGCGTCGAAAGGTCCGAAGTTCGCGGCGTTTAGCTTTACCAACGCGTCCTCCAGGCGCAGGCTCTTGATCCGAACCGCCGGAGGCTGAGACACCGGGCCCTCCTGTTTCGACCACAAAGGGATCATCTCGATCGCCTTTTGCGTCATCAGCAGCGAGTCGATCTCGATGCTGCGGATGACCTTGGTCGCGGACAATAGCGAGAGGATTTCCGGCGTCACGGTGACCTTGCCAACCTTGAGGTCTTCGCTCTTGCCGACCGTGATGCCGTCGATCACCGCATGCGGCAACGGGAAAGCGACCAGGCGGATTTTGCGGATCTTCACCGGTTCGTTCAGCCGGTCGGAGACCGCTTTTTCGATGCGCGGGATGTAGTCCTCCAGCGGCAGCAGGAACGGGACCGCGACCGCGGCGGCGACGAGCAGGATGAGCGCGCCCAGCGCGCCGATGAGCCATTTCATGCCGCGAAGGGTACCGCACCGGGCGTTCCACCGCCTCTTTGGGCGGCGGGTGCGGAAGCTAGCGAGTGCGCGTGAAGAAATTCACGCTCTCCGGATTGCGCCATCGAGCTCCGGATAATTCCGGAAGATTCCGCTCTCGTTGAATGGGATGCGCCGCGAGGAGGCGAGGTACTGCGCAAGGCGTGGCTGCGTCGCCACGCGATCGTGCAACTCGACCAGTTTCGGCAGCCGGGGCTCGAGCGATCGCATCGCGCGCGGAAACGCGAAGCGCAATCCGGCAACCACCTGGAAAAGCGAAAGGTCCGCATAGCTGACGGCGCGCCCCGCAACGCCGCCCTTGTTGGCGTCAATGATGCGCTCGAAGTAGCCGAGGTACTTGGGCATGCGCTCGGCCCGAAATTGCCTGGCACGCCGTTTCGCTTCGCGTTTTTGCTGCTCGTAGTACAGCCCGACGCCGACCGGATGATGCGCGTCGTGCGCTTCCGCCACGAAATCGGTGACCGTGAGCTGCACCTGGTGCACCCAGAGCCGGGCGGATTCGCCTTTTGGGGCCAGGCCCAGGCGCGGCCCGAGAAACTGCAGGATATTCGCGGTCTGCGCGATCACGTGCTTGCCGCTGACCAGGAACGGGGGCGCAAGAGGCGGGTGCGTTGCGTCGCCCTCCTCGAGGAAGCGGTTCATCGCAGCCATGCCGCCGGGCTTGCGGGCCACGTCGACGTAGTGCGCGCCGCCCTGCTCGAGGGCGAGCCTCACGAATTCGCCGCGCCCCTGGATCGTCGGCCAATAGTAGAGTTCGTAGCGCATGTTTACCTCAAGCTATTTGTTGCCTTTTACGGCAACCAGTTCAGTTATAAAATGGCGTTTAAAGTAGAACTTTTGTAGTACAAGTTAGACAAATCCGGCCAATGCGCCCGCGCCCGCGCGGGCGCATTGCTATAAGATGGGGTTTCGTGCTTGTCACAGGTGAGGCCAACATGCTCGACCTGAAAGACCTTCGATGTTTCGTAAGCGTCTACGACCGCAAAGGGTTCGCTCGCGCGGCAGTGGAGCTCGGCACCGTGCAGTCGAACATCTCAGCCCGCGTGCGCCGCCTCGAAAACGAAATCGGCGCGCCGCTTTTCGAGCGCCTGCACCGCGGCATCCGTCCCACGCCCAAGGGCGAGATCATGTACAGCTACGCCATGCGAGTGCTCACCGACGTGAGCGAACTCGAAGCCGCGATGCGCGTCGACCGCCAGGTCGCCTGACGCCCCGCTCCCGCAAGGCCGCCTGGCTGCCACGTCAGGCCAGCGATTCCCTGATCCCGGCCAGCGAGCGCTTCTGCCGCCCGGCCGAATCGAAATTCTCCAGATCCAGCCAGGCTTCGAAAGCCGTGCGCACGCGCGGCCATTCGCGGTCGGTGATCGAGTACCACGCGGTATCGCGGCTGCGCCCCTTGTAAACGATGGCCTGGCGGAAAATGCCTTCGTACTGGAAGCCGTAGCGCTTGGCCGCCGCGCGCGAAGGCGCGTTGAAGCTGTCGCACTTCCATTCGTAGCGCCGGTAGCCCAGCTCGTCGAAAGAACGCCGCATCATGAGGAACATCGCCTCGGTCGCCGCGCGGGTCTGCTTGAGTTGCGGCGAGTAGGTGATCGACCCGACCTCGATGACGCCGTGCACCGGCTCGATGCGCATGAGCGCCGCGGTGCCGACAGCCGCGGGCTTGCCCCCGCCCGCGGTCAGATCGATGATGGTGTAGTGCAGCGGATCGTTGCTGGCTGCGGCTTGCTCGAGGTAGGCGCGAAACGCCGCCGGATCGGCCGGACGCTCGACGAAAAGGTAAGTCCAGTCGCGCCCGTCAGGCGCCTTCATGTAGGCCGCGAACAGGTCCTCGGCGTGCCGCTCGACGTCGAGCGCCTCCAGCCTGCAATAGCGGCCTTCCATGGGCGTTCGCATCGGGCGCGCGCGCTCGGTCCAGGCCTCGACGGCCGGCCCGATCGGTTGGCCGTGTTCGTTTTTTCTTTCTCCGGCAACATTCTCAGCCATTCATTCTCCTTGAACCCGCCTGCCCGCGGCCCCTTGGTCTCTTCGTCTCTTAGCGCACAGTACCCGGCGCCCGGATGAAGTAAAGTATCGGGAGGGTCTGGGGGACAGAGCCGCATTCTATTTGAGGTTGACGCATGGAAACGACCACCCTCGAGCGCAGGCGCACCGCCTTCGAGCGAACGCCGAAATTTCCGAGCTTCCTCGGCATGCAGGACGAGGAGCTGCATTCGCTCTCCGCCCATGCAAAGCTGCAGTCCTATCCTCGCAACAAGATCGTCGTCCACGAGGGCGACCGCACCGATTCGGTCTACGTGATCCACTCGGGCCGGGTCAAGGTCTTCCTCTACGGCCGCAACGGCAAGGAAATCGACCTCAACGTCCTCGGGCCGGGGGAGTATTTCGGCGAGATGGTGCTCGACCACGGGCCGCGCTCGGCCTCGGTCATGACACTCGAGCCCTCGCAGTTCTTCATCATCCCGCAGCCGGTGTTCCGGGATTTCGTCGTCAAGCACCCGGAGTTCGCGCTTCGGCTCATCAAGACGCTGATCTTGCGCACGCGCGGCCTGCTCAACAACGTAAGAAGCCTGGCCTCGCTGGACGTCTATGGCCGCGTGGCGAGGCTGCTGCTCGAGCTTGCGGTCGAGGAGGACGGCCGGCTTGTCATCCACGGCAAGCTGACCAAGCAGGAGATCGCCAACCGCGTCGGCGCCTCGCGCGAGATGATCAGCCGGGTGTTCAAGGACCTGTGCACCGGCGGCTACATCGAGCTCGAAAAAAGCAAGCTCACCATCGCCAAGACCCTGCCGGGCCACTGGTAGGCCCCGGGGACAGCTTTCTACGCGGGGACCGCGGCGCGCTCGTCGAGCATGCGCTGCGAAGGCCGGATGTTCATCGTCATCTGGAAGACGCCGGCGAGGACCCCGATCCCCACCGCCGCCTGCCACGCGAGGTCGTAGTTGCCCAGCGCGCCATAAAGCAGCCCGCCGCCATACGCCCCGAAGAACGAGCCGACCTGGTGGCTGAAGAACGCGATGCCCGAGAGGGTTGCCATGTACCGCAGGCCGAACAGGTGGACGACCAGCCCGCTGACCAGCGGCACCACGCCCAGCCAGAGCGTGCCCATCGCCGCGGCGAACACCAGCGTGGAGGCCGGCGTCGGCGGCAGCACGAAATACGCGGTGATGAACAACGAGCGCAGCACGTAGATCCCGCCGAGCAGGACGCGCTTGGAATAGCGTCCGCCGAGCCAGCCGAACAGGTACGAGCCGATCACGTTGAACAGGCCGATCAGCGCAAGCGCATTGGCGCCGACCGAAGGATCCATGCCGCAGATCGCGAGGTAAGTCGGCAGGTGGGTCGTGATGAACACCAGCTGCAGTCCGCAGACGAAAAACGCGACCGCCAGCACGACGTACCCGGAGTGCCCCACCGCCTCCTTCACCGCCTGGCTGACCGACTGCGGCACGCCGGATGCGGTTTCGACTTCGATCTTGTCGATACGGCCGGCAAGGAAGGCCGCGGGCAGCATGACCACGACCAGGCCGAGGAACCCGACCATGGCGGTCTGCCATCCGCTCGTGGTGATCAGCGTCTGCGCGAGCGGCGAGGCGATCGTGAGGCCGAGCGAGCCGATGGCCGAGACCGTGCCCATGGCGACCATGCGTCCCGCGGGCGAGGCGGTACGCGCCGTCACGTTCATCGCGATATTCGAGGCGGTGCACGACAACGCAATGCCCACGCAGATCCCTGCACCGAGGGTGAAGACCAGCGGCGAGTGCGCGAAGATGCTGAGCAGGATGCCGGCCGCGTAGATCGCCACGCCGAAAATCGCCACCGGCTTCACGCCGTGGCGATCGGCGAGGATGCCGACGAAAGGCTGCGTGATGCCCCAGACGATGTTCTGGATTGCGATCGCGAGCGAGAAGTCCGCGGCGGTGAGCCCGATGTCGCGCATCATGTGCGGCTGGAACAGGCCCCAGCTCTGGCGCATGCCCATCGCGAGGCTCAGCATGACGGCCGCGCCGCCGAGGATCGCCCAGGACTGGGCGCGCGTAAGCTCGTGTCGTTTCATAGGGCGATTATAGAGGGGGCCCCTTGCGGGACGGCCGTCAGGTTCACACCCCGGCCGCGGGAAACCCCTTGCGCGACCAACCGTCTAGGAGGGCCGGCCCATGCACTCCCGGCGGCGGGCTTCGAACTCGGCCTGCGTCGGGGCGACGCCCTTGGCCTTCATGCAGCTCTCGACACGCTCGATGCTCTGCACGCTCTGGTGAAGCAGCCAGTTGTCGTAATCGGCAAGCTGCGGCGCGGTCTGCGCGACGACCGCCACGCGCCGCGCGGACTCGTGATATCGGGTTGTCCAGTCGCCCTCGGGCAGCCCTTCCTTCTTCAGCCCGATATCGAGGCCACTGGCAATGCTGGCCACCGAGCGGCCGGTGCGCACGAGCAAGGCCAGCGCGATCTCGTCGGCCTCTCGCCGCTGGTGCTCGGCCCACGTGCCCATGAGCGCTTTCGATCCAAGCGCCGAGGCGATGAGCCGCGCGATCAGCGTGACCGGCAGCAGCGCGGTCAACGCCGAGAAAACCATGCGCGCGCCTGAATCCTCTTCGTCATGCCGCGCAATGACGTGACCCATCTCGCGCGCGAGCAGGAAAGCCGTCACGTCCTCCGTCGGCTCGAGCCGCCCGATGCCGCTGCCGAGCACGATTCGCCCGCCTGCGCTCGAGCCCGTGCCGGCGCCAAGGCCCGAATCGACCTCGATCTCGAACCGGGCGATGCGCTCGAACAGCTCGGGTGACATGTTGCGCGCCGCGGTCTCGAGCTGCGTGCCCAGCCGCCTGACCTGCGCCTCGAATTCCCGCTCCTGCGCCCGGCACACGTGGTCGCAGGCGCCGGGCGCGGTAAAGCGCTGCGTCTTCGAAGAAAGCGTGTAGCCGATATTTGCGTGTGTCTGGACCGCGGGCAGGGAAACGATCTGCTCGCGGCCGGTCACCGGGTTGGTCGAACATCCGCCGAGTGCCCCGATGCTAGCGCACAGGACAACGAAGGCAAGAACCGGTCTCATGCGGGCCGCAGTCTCCTTTAGGCCATCAGCGGCGTTTCATCGGGGGATGCTTGCCGCCGGCGTCGCGGGGTAGTTGAAAGGCTTTGGAATCTCGATGCCCTGCTCGCGTGCTTTATGGTACCACTTGAGGGCTGTTTCGTAGTCGCGCTCGAGCACGCGGTTGCCGGTGCTGTAGAGGTCGCCAAGCTTCTTTTGCGCATGGCCGTCGCCCGCTTCGGCGGCGGCGGTATAAGCCTTCACGGCGCCGCGCATGTCGCGCTTGCGCTCGAGCCTTTCGCCCTGGCGGAAGCGCTGCGATGCCTGCGAAGGGCTGAGCTGCGTTGAAACCGCCGTTGCGGCGACGGCGGCAGGGGCGGCCGTCTGCGAAGACGCGATGCCCGCAATGCCGAGCAGCCCGCCGGCCGCGGCAATCACAAGCACGCTCGAAAAGTTTTTCACGGCACTCGCTCCAGAGGGTTCACGAAGGACCGAGACTAGCGCCTCGCTTCCCGCAAGTCGGTGCGGTAACGCGCCTATGCGCCGGCGCTCGCCTCGGCCCGCTAATGTACTTATACCAGCACAAAACTAACCGAAGCGCCGCTCTGGGCGCGGACTCAGGTAAATAAAGTCCAGGAATTGGCTTCGGCCTCGGGGTGTTACTCCCACTCCTTCCATCCCCGCAGCATCGGGAAGTACAGGCCGAGGCGCGCCTTGCCCAGCGCATTCGCGTAGCGCGCGAGCTGGGGCGCATAGCGTTCGCGCTCGCGCTCGAGGAAGGCCTCGACACCGGCGCCTTCGTGGCTGCTGGTCTTGTAGTCGACGATCCAGCGCGTGCCGTTCTCGGTAAAGGTGCGGTCCACCACCAGCGTGCGCAACTGCCCCTCCATGATCGTTCGGATGCGAAGCTCGCTCACCGCGCCCTCGCGCGGCCCGAGCAGCCAGCGGCCGCGCTCGTCACCGAGGATGTTCGCCATCGCGGTCACCGCCCGCCCGGCCGCGGCTTCGCTCTCGGCTGCCGGCACGCCGCGCCGATGCAGGTCGCGCGCGATCTGCGCGCGCAATCCCTCCACACGCTGCGAACTCCAGCCCTCCAACCGGTCCTCGGCCATGCGTTGCAGCCAGCGATGGACTACGGAGCCGACATGGCGCGCGGTTTCGCCGGCCCACGAGAACTCGATCTCGTCCTGCACGCGCGCCTCCTCCTGCGGGGCGGCCCAGGCGACCGCTTGCGCAGGTGGCGGCATGCGCCAGTCGTGCGCGAGGCGGACGAGCTGCTGGCCCGGGGTCACGGAAGACATCGATCGCACCTGCGGCTGCGGGGGCGCGGCCGCATCGAACTGGGAGTGCACCACCGGCCACAGCTTGGCCAGCAGGGTCTTCGATGCAGGCGCACGGACTGCGCCATCCTTGGTGCAGGCCTCGCCGAGGAGATGCAGGCGCTTGCGCGCCCGCGTGGCCGCGACATACAGGAGGCGCCCGGCTTCGAGGTTGGCCTTGGCCGCTTCCAGTGCCTGCAGCCAGGCATAGATCGGCTCGGGCTCCGCGCCGGCCTCCTGGATCGGCGCGATCAGCAGCGGGTTGGAATGCGCGGGACCGGTGCGGCCGGCGGTCTCGGTCCACAGGAAAAGCTTCTTGTCGTCGTTGCGGGGAACGCGCCCGAGGCCGGGAAGGATCACATGGTCGAACTCGAGACCCTTGGCCTTGTGGATCGTCATGATCTGCAAGCGCTCGTCGGCCTGCACGTCCGGCAGCGCGTAGAGCTTGCCCAGGCTCGCATCGAACGCTTCGCCCACAGTGCCGGCCTGCTCGTGCGCTTCGAGGTGGTCGAGGTAGAGGCCGGCATCCTCGAGACCGGTTTCGTCCGTCACGCAGGCCGGCCCGCCGAGCGCAAGCCACGCGCCTTCCACCGCGTCGCGCAGGCTCCCGCGCAGCCGGTTGGCGACGCATGCGCGCATCACCCCTGAGGTGCGAGCGATCCTTGCCCGGCCGTCCGCGGAGACGCGCTCGAGGCGCGAATCGTCCGCGAGCATTTCGAGCACCGTGTCCTCGCAGTCCTCGGCGAGGCGTGAAAGGTCATCGAGCCTCAGGCCGCACCAGGGCGCGCGCAACACCGAAAGCCACGCAAGCCGGTCGGCCGGATGCGCCAGCGCGTGCGTCAGGGCAAGCAGGTCCTGCACGACCGGGCGGTGCACGAGCTGCTCGATCTCGACCGCGCGGAACGCGAGCCCGGCGTCCTTGAGTTTCGGCACGATCTGCGCGAGGTGGCCGCGCGTGCGCACCAGGATCGCGACAGTCTCACCAGCCGCCGCCTGAGCCTGCGTTTGCACCTCCCGCACAATCTCCACCACCTGGGCCGCTTCGCGCTCTCGCGCATTGCTGCCGGGCGGCTCGACGAAGGCATGCACGGTCACCGCCACGCCATCGAGCCGCGCATGCACCGCCTCGGACGCGCCATACGCCACCGCGCCCGCGGATACGTCTTCCTCCCGCGGCATCACGCGCGAGAAGGCTTCGTTTACCCAGCCGACGATGCCCGCCTGCGAGCGGAAGTTCGCCCTGAGGGCGATCGGCTCGAGCGCCACCGTGCCGATGCCGTTGCGCCTCGCCTGCAGGAAAAGCCCCACCTCGGCCTCGCGGAAGCGGTAGATCGACTGCATCGGGTCGCCGACCGCGAAGACCGTGCGCCCGTCGCCCTCCTCCCAGCCTTCGGTCAGCCGCTCGATCAGCTCGAACTGGCTGATCGACGTGTCCTGGAACTCGTCGATCAGCAGGTGGCGGATGCGGTAGTCGAGCGCCAGTGCGAGGTCGGTCGGCGCGCCCTCCTCGCCCAGCGCCCGCAGCGCGCCCTGCGCCACTTCGGTGAAGTCGACCTGCCCGCGCGCCTGGAACACGAGCTTGAGCTGCGCGATCGCGTGCGGCAGCAATCCCGCAATGGCCTCGAGCACCTCGGCCTGCGCATCGGTGTACTGCGTCGGCGGCAGGTCGCAGATCGTCGCGAGCAGGCGGCGCAGCGGCTCGCGCGCGTCGCCCTCCTCGAAATATCCCTTGCCTTCGGGTGAGCGCTTGCGCCAGCCGCCGTCCTTGGTGATCAGGGATTCGGCCAGCGCCTGCCATGCCGCGGTGCCGCCCGCGTCGCTGCCCGGGTAGAGCGATCTCACCTGGCCGCAGACGCGCTCGCGTTCGGCTTCGAGCGCGGCTTCGAGGTCGTCGCGATCGATGCGCGCGAGGTGGCGGATCCAGTGATCGCGGCTTGCAAGCATGCCGGCGATGAGTCCCGCGATGCGCCCGAGGTCGTTGTCCAGATGGTCCAGCAGGCGCTCGACGTACGGCGCCGCGCGCGCGGCCGGTCCCGTCCCGGCTTCCTCGACCAGTCCGAGCGTGGCCAGCGCAGCCGCCTGGTACAGCTCGGCCGCATCGTCGATGGTTTCGGGCAGCGCGCCGAAGCGCGACAGCACCGGCATTTGCCTCGCGAGCGATGCGCAGAGCGAATCGATCGTCTGGATGCGAAGGCGCGCCGGGTTGTCGGCCAGCGGATTGCCGCGTCCGGCCAGCTTGTGCAGCACGCGCTGGCGCATTTCCGCCGCGGCCTTGCGCGTAAAGGTGATCGCGACGATTTCTTCGGGCTCGTTCACGGTCTCGAGCAGCGTGAGATAGCGCTGGATCAGCAACTCGGTCTTGCCCGAGCCGGCCGGGGCCTGGACGATGAACGAGCGCGACGGGTCGAGCGCGCGCAGGCGCTCGGCCGCGTCCGGCGGCGGTGGCGCGTTTGCGAATCCGGCCTTCATTCCCCGCCCTCTTCTTCGCCGCGTCCGTCGCCGCGTCCGTCGCCGCGCTCGTGGATGCGGCAAAGCGGTTTCTGGTCGCAGTACTCGCAGGCGCCGGGCTTGGGGTCGACGAGCGCCTCGCCCGCGGCGTACCCGCGCGCGAGGCGCTCGAGCTCGGCGCGCCATGCTCCGACCTGCTCGCCCCAGCTTTGCTCGGCGCGCTTGAGTTGCCCGTTGGGCAGCGTGCGCGCGCCGGGCAGGATGTTCTTGTCGGCCGCGAGCGCGACCCATTTCATGCTGCCCGCCTTCACCTGCGCGAACGCGATGGCGCGCGCGCCCGGTTCGGTTGCCGCGAGGTAGAGCGGCAATTGCGGCTCGTCCGGGCGCTCCCCGATCCACGCGCCCGCGGAAGGCGCGCTGACCTTGTAATCGATCACGATGCGCTCGCCCTGCGCGGTTTCGTCCACGCGGTCGAGGCGCCCGCTCAACCTCAAGCCGCCGATCTCGATCGTGCGCCTGGCTTCGATGGCGAAAACGCTGAAGTCGCCGCGCGCGCGCTCCACGTCCAGCCATGCGAGCGCGAGGCGCGCAAGGCGCCGCTTCTCGATCTCGGCGAACCGGCCGGAAAGCGTCGTCGGGCGGTGGCGCTTGTGGCGTGTGACCGCCGCGTCGGCCGCTGCTTCGAGCATGGCCTTGAGCTCGGTCCCGGAAAGGGTGTCGAGCGCATGCTTGGTCTCGAGCTCTTTCCACGCGGCCGCGAGCACCTGGTGGACGAGCGAGCCGCGCTCCAGCGCATCGAGCCCCGCGTGCGGCGCCTCGAGCGCTTCGGAGCCGAGCCGGTGGCGCGCGAATGCGCGAAACGGGCACGCCGCCTGGTCGCGGATCAGGAGCGTGCCGCCGCGGGTATCCCCGGGCGCGACCGGCGGCGCCGAAGGCTCGTCCACGCGCTCGAGCTTGCCGGTGGCGAAGATCGCGTTTCGAATCGGGATGAATGGGGGAAGCTCGAGGGTCCCTTCGGCAATCGCGGCAATGAGGGGACTGGGCTCGAGCTCGCGATCCGACTCGCGCGATGGATGCGAGAGCACGACCTCGCGGGCCGCGGTGAGCCAGCCTTGCGTGATGCGGCGATCGAGTTCGAGCGACGCATCCGCCGAAGCTTCGGGAATGCCGGCTTCGCGCTGCAGGACCACCGGGATGAAAGGATTCGGCCGCGCGGCCAGCGGCCACGCATCCGCGCTCAGGCCCATGACCCAGAGGTGGTCGAACTCGCAGCCCGCCGATTCGAGCACGCCGAGGATCTGCACCGGCACGTCGGGCGATTCGGGCTGGAAGGCGGTGTCGGCCGCCATGCGCCGCAGCCGCGCCACCGCATTGCCGTAACCCATCCGGCCCGAGACGCGCTCGAGCTGGGCGAACTGCGCAACGAGCGCGTGCCATTTCTTCAGCGTCTGGTATTCAGGCGAGTCGAGCGCCCGCTCGCCGGGAAACCCGGCCAGCGCGAGCGCCTCGGAAAACGCGCGGCTCCACTCCAGCGGCGTCCGCGGGCCGAAGAGGCGCGCCTTGCGGAACTCCGAAAGCGCCTCGAGCATGCGTTGCAGGCCGGCCACCCGCGGCTGGGTGGAATTCGAGCGCAGCAGCACGAGCAGGCGATCGAGCGTGAGCTCGGGCTCCGCGCGCCGGCGCAAAGCGGCATCGAGGCGCGCGCGCCCGAGCATTTCGGAGTCGCCGCCCGCAATGAAGGGCGAGCGCAGAAGGAGGCTCGCCCGGTCGAAAGCGATCTCCCGGCCCGCGAGCTCGAGGATGAGGAACGCCGCGTCGACCAGCGGATGCTCATCCAGCGGCGCGCCAAGCGAGATATTGAAGGGCTGCGCCGCCGCGCCCGTGGCGAGCCCGGATTGCGTCCCCATGGCCTGCGAGAACTCGCGCCGCAGCGTGCTTCGCCGGGTCGCGAGGTCCGGGACGACGATGCCTATGCGCGAGGCCCCGCCGCCGCCCTCCTCCAGCTTGTGCCGCGCCCAGCGCGCGGCCTGGCGGATCTCGTCCCGCGCATCCAGGCAGCGCATGCGTTCGACTTTGGCCTCCCTGCGCACAGGGCTGCAAGTGGACACCTCGCTGCCCGCGGCGGCCATCGCATCGAAAAACGCCTGCTGCTGCGCGGTCACGATGTCGAATCCATAGCGCACCAACAGCGCGGGCTTTGCGATTCGCGGATCGCCCAGCGTATCCGCGACGACATCGGGCAGGCGCGCGGATTCGGTCTGCGCGGCCTGGCTCGTCAGGCGTTCGTAGCGTTGTGCCCAGCGCAGGAAGGCCTCGGCATCCTCGTTCTTCGGGATGCGCCTTGCGCGCTCGAGGATCCGCCATTCATGCACGGTCTTCCACGCATCCCGCGCTGTGGATGCTGCCTGCGCAAGCGCGAGCAGGCCGGTTTGTCCCGCGGTACTTCCCGCGGTACTTCCTTCGTTGCGGTTCGCATCCGGACGGTTTTCTTCGGAGCCCCCGAGCACCTCCTCCCACAAGGCCTGCTCCTCGGCCGGCGCAAGCAGCAGCGGCAGGCGTGCCGCGCCCTCGGAATACAACGCCTCCTCATAGGCACGCGCGACGAACGCGGAAAACGAGAGGATGTCGGGCGCGCCCCACACCGAAAGGCCGCGCGCAACCTGGAATGCGTCGAACTCGCGCCCGAGTTCCTGCGCGAGGCGAAGGTTGGGCGTAATCACCGTCACTGCCGCGCCATTGCCGGGACCTTCGCGAGCGCTTTGGGCAAGGCGGGTGAACAGTTCGGCCTTGCCGAGGGAAGCGGTGCCGAGGGAAGCGGTGCCGAGGGAAGCGGTGCCGAGGGAAGTGGTGCTCATGAGCGGGATGATATCTTGCGGGCCATGAAGATCCTCATCCTCGGCGCCGGGCAGGTCGGCGCCAGCGTCGCCGAGAGCATGGTCTCCGAGCGAAACGACGTCACTGTCGTGGACACGAACATCGACCGCCTGCGCGACCTCCAAAGCCAGTTCAACCTGCGCACGGTCGCCGGCAACGCGGCGCACCCGGAGATCCTCGCCGAAGCCGGCGCGGCCGACAGCGACATGCTCTTCGCGGTGACCGCGAGCGACGAGACCAACCTCGTGGCCTGCAAGGTCGGCCACGCGGTGTTCAACATCCCGACGCGCATCGCGCGCATCCGCTCGACGTGGTTCCAGAGCCACCCGAAGCTGCTCGGGACCGACTGCTTCTCGGTCAGCCACGCGATCTGCCCGGAGCAGATCGTCACCGACTACATCGGCAAGCTCATCGAGTTCCCCGAGGCGCTGCAGGTGGCCGAGTTCGCCGGCGGGCTCATCGACCTCGTTGCGGTGCGCGCGGTCGAAGGCGGCGCGATCGTGCGCCAGCCGCTGCGCCACCTCGAGAAACGCCTGCCGACGATCGAGGTCAAGGTCGCGGCGATCTACCGCAACGACCGGCCGCTGGAGCTCGCGCCCGACACGGTGGTGCGCCCGGGCGACGAGGTGTTCTTTGTCGCCGCCTCCGGGCATATCCGCGAGGTCATGGCCGAGATGCGCCAGGTCGACCGGCCGGTGAAGCGCGTGATCATCGCCGGCGGCGGCAATATCGGCCTGCGCCTTGCGCGCGCGCTCGAGGACCGCATGAACGTGAAGGTCATCGAAGCATCCAAGGTTCGCTGCGAATACCTCTCGGGCCAGCTCGGCGAGGCGCTGGTCCTCAATGGCGACGTAAGCAACGAGGATCTGTTGGGGGATGAGAACGTCGACGAGACCGACCTGTTCGTTTCGGTCACCAACGACGACGAGGCCAACATCATGTCGGCGCTGCTCGCCAAACGCATGGGCGCGCGGCGCGTGATCGCGCTCATCAACCGGCGCGCTTATGGCGACCTCATGCAGGGCGGGCAGATCGACATCGCGATTTCGCCCGCGCAGGCGACGCTCGGCAGCCTGCTCGAGCACGTGCGCCGCGGGGACGTCGTCGCCGTGCACAGCGTGCGCCGCGGGCGCGCCGAGGCGATCGAGCTGATCGCGCACGGCGACCAGAAAAGCTCGCGCGTGGTCGGCCGGCGCATCCGCGACATCAAGCTGCCGCCGGGCGCGACGATCGTGGGGATCGTGCGCGGCTCGCATGCGATCGTCGCCGAGGAAGACTTTCACGTCATCGAGCCGGGCGATCATGTGGTCATCTTCCTTACGCAGACGCACTCGATCCCCAAGCTCGAGAAGCTCTTCGGCGTCGATGCCGGCTTCTTCTAGCCGAGCGCGAGGCAGCATGAAGACCCTCCCGGCCGCAGACACCGACCATCCCGCGGACCATTCCTCCTCCCGGCACCTCACGCTGTACGACCGCATGGCGCCGGTCATCAATGTGCTCGGCGTGGTGCTGACCCTGTTCGGCTCGTGCATGATCATTCCCTTCGCGGCGTCGATTCTGCTGCGCGACGGGGCGGAGGCGGCTTACGTAAAAGCGATCGTGGTGACGTTCGCCGCGGGCTGCCTGCTCCTGCTGGCCACGCGCGGCCGCCAGCGGCGCGAGATCCAGCCGCGCGACGGCTTCGTGCTGGTCGCGCTGGTGTGGACCGTGCTGCCGGCCTTTGCCACGATCCCCCTGCTGGCCCAGTTCCCCGCGCTGTCCTTTACGGATGCCTATTTCGAGTGCGTTTCGGGCCTCACGGCCTCGGGCGGCACGGTGCTCTCGGGGCTGGATGCATTCCCGGTTTCGATCAACCTGTGGCGCACGCTGATGATCTGGCTCGGCGGCATGGGGATCATCGTGCTGACCGTGGCGATCCTGCCGCTCCTCGGTGTCGGCGGCAGCCAGCTGTTCCGCGCCGAGATGGCCGGCCCGATGAAGGATTCGAGGCTCACCCCGAGGATCGAGGAGACGGCCAAGGGCCTGTGGCTGATCTATTTCGCGCTCACCGCGGCGTGCGCCGTGGCCTACCGGCTGGCGGGCATGGACAATGCCGACGCCGTGATGCACGCCTTTACCACCGTCGGGCTCGGCGGATTCTCCTCTCACGACGCGAGCTTCGGCCATTTCGACTCGCCGGCGATCGAAGCGGTGGCGGTCGTGTTCATGCTGCTCTCGGCGGTCAACTTCACGGTCCATTTCGTCGCCTTCCGCAAGCGCGCGCTGGGGGTGTACGCCGGCGACCCGGAAGCGCGCGCGATGCTTGCCTGGGCGGTCATTGGCACGCTGATGATCGGGCTGCACCTGTGGGTGCATGGGACTTACGACAGCCTCGCGACCGCGATGCGCCATGCGGTCTTCCACGTGGTTTCGATAGGCACGACCACTGGCTACTCCTCGGTCGACTACGCGCAGTGGCCGGTGTTCGCGCCCGCTTTCCTGCTGTTCCTGTCGTGCTTCTTCGCGAGCGCCGGTTCGACCGGCGGCGGAATCAAGATGATCCGCGCCATCGTCCTCTTCAGGCAGGCGCTGCGCGAACTGACCCGCATAGTGCATCCCACCGCCGTGGTGCATGTCAAGGTCAGCGGACGCGTGATCGAGACGTCCCTCATCTTCGCGGTGCTCGCCTACATGCTCATGTACGGCGCGACCATCGTCGTCATGATGATGCTGCTCATGGCGAGCGGCCTGGACATCATCACCGCGGTGTCGGCGGTCATCGCATCGATCAACAACATGGGACCGGGCCTGGGCCTGGTGGGGCCAGCGTCGACTTTCGGGCCGCTGACCGATTTCCAGACCTGGGTCTGCACGCTCACGATGCTGCTCGGCCGGCTGGAGCTGTTCGCGCTCATCGTGTTGCTCACGCC
>ENA-ORBV01001260-ORBV01001260.1-microbial-mat-metagenome-genome-assembly--contig:-NODE-1260-length-56884-cov-6.916912_pt1 | contig 56884 bp, 43 predicted proteins | sample MGYA00237777_ERZ505514 | MGnify/ENA primary metagenome ERZ505514 (study PRJEB26160, sample SAMN06269048) | microbial mat metagenome | isolation source: Oligotrophic lake microbial mat | place...
ACCACCGAGATCTACACCTCTCTATTCGTCGGCAGCGTCAGATGTGTATAAGAGACAGATATCACCGCCCGTGCGCTTGGGTCGGGCAGTTCGGAGGGCGCGCCGCTGCACACGCTCGAAGCGAACGCGAGCAGTAAGGCGACGATTCTGGAAACCGTGGGCGCGCTGGCCGGCAAGGTCCGCACGGCGCTCGGTGATACGGCGGTACCGAGAGACGGCCCGGCCGCGAGCGAGACGTTCACGGCCGCCAGCCTCGAGTCCGCGCGCGCATATGCAAAGGGCCAGGAGTTGCAGGCGGCGGGCAAGCGCGAGGAGGCGATCGATCAATTCAAGGAAACGATCAGGCTCGATCCCGACATGGGCCGCGCCTATTCGGGGGCGGCCGCACAAATGGCAAATCTTGGCCGTACCGATGAAGCCGAGCAGTTCTACAAGCAGGCGTTGTCACGCATCGACCGCATGACCGATCGCGAAAAGTACCGCACCCGCGGAAGCTACTATCTCTTCGCGCGCAAGCCGCCCGAAGCCATCAAGGAATACACCGCGCTGGTGCAGGCATTTCCGGGCGACCGCGTCGGGCAGGAGAATCTCGCGCTGGCCCGCTTCTACGAGCGCAACATGGAGCAGGCCCTCGAGCAGGGCCGCAAGGCCGCGAACCTGTCGCGCAGCGTGGGGGCGCGGTCGAATCTGGCGCTCTACGCGATGTACGCCGCCCAATTCGAGACCGCAATCGCGGAAAGCGATGAGGTGCTCAAGCTCAATCCAGCGTTCGTGAAGGCGTTCGTCGCGCGCGGCCTGTCGGAGCTGGGCCTCGGCCGGCCCGCCGACGCGATCAGGACGTTTGAGAAGTTGAAGGGGGTGTCGGCCGCTGGCGCCTCGTTCGCGACGGCAGGCTTGGCCGATGTGGCGCTGTACGAAGGTCGTACCAATGATGCCATTGGCCTCTTGAACGACGGCATCGTGGCGGACACCGCCGCGAAAAACATGACCGGGGTCGCGCAGAAGCGCGTGGCGCTCGCTGACGCGTATCTGGCGCAGGGCAATGCCGCCTCCGCCGCGAAGGAAGCCGAGCAGGCGGTGGCCGCGAGCGACAGCGTGGCGCTGCCGGCGGGCCTCATCCTGGCGCGGGCGGGCAAGGCGCCCGCGGCCCTCAGGATCGCCGATGGCCTGGCCAACAAGATCGACGCCGACCCCCAGGCCTATGCGCACTTGCTGCGCGCCGAGGCGAGCCTGGCGCAGAACCAGGCACGGGCGGCGCTCGATCACGCGCGCGAGGCGCAGAAGCTGTCGGACACCTGGCCGGGTCGCGTGCTGCTGGCGCGCGCCTATATCGCGCTGGAACAGTTCACCGAGGCGACCTCCCAACTTGACGTCGTGATGAAGCGGCGCGGCGAGGCCACGGCCATAGGGCTCGACGACTGGCCGACCTATCGATACTTCCCGCAGGTGCTCTATTACACAGGGCTGGCGCAGGACGGACTGAAGAGCCCCGCGGCGAAGGACAGCTTCGAGACATTCCTCAAGATCAAAGAAAAAGGCGACGAAACCAGCGGTCTCGTCGCCTCCACTCGCAAGCGCCTACGGCAGTAAGCGCGCTACTCGCCTAGCGGCACCGGATCGAAAGCTGATCCAGTAGCCCGCCGCTCTTTCCCTGAATTCCGAACACCTGCGTGCCGGCCGGGCACGAAAACGCGAACGGTGTGCTCGAAGTTCCAACATTGCCGACCGGGCCCAGATTGACAGTCGCGTTGGTCAGCAGGTTCGTGCAAGTGACGCCGAGCGTGTCGACCACCACGCCACCCCATGAGGATCCGCTGCGGCCGTGAATGCCGGTGACAGCGGAGTTGGCGCCGCACGTGAGCGCCGGGCCGTAATCGTCTCCGCCGGTACCGCCAGCGGCGAACAGCGTATTCGTAGGCGCCAGCGCGGGCGTCGGCGCACACACGATGGACGTCCGGTCGATATCGTCACCCGCGTTTCCCACGAAGCCAACCACGACGGATCCCGCGGCGCAATCGACGGGTCCGAACTCCGACCCGCCGCCGCCGCCGGCCGGACCAACGAGCGCCAACAGCGGGGGCGCGGCGCTGTACAGCCCCAGCACCTCGCCCGCCGCGAGAACGCGGTTGTAGATCGCTACTTCGTCAATCGTGCCGTCAAAGTTCTGCCGATATGGTCGGCCCAGCGTGTCACTGTCCTGGCGACCGCCGATGCGGAACTCACCGGAGGAACCGGCAATCTCGCCACTCCGCCCCACCGACGAGTGGGTATGGCTCAGCACCCCATTGAGATAGGTCCTGATCAGCCCCGCATCGTAGGTGACCGCGACGTGAGTCCACTGGCCAGCCGGCACGATGACCCCGGTGTTGACCCAGCACCAGCAGGGGTCGCCGTTGAACGCCCATCGGATGGTGCCGTCGCCGAATCGTGCCACTTCGTACGAGTTCTCCTTGTTGACGATGATGCCGCCTTCACCGGTGATGACACCATTGTCGTAATCAAGGCCCCGGCCGGCCGGGTTAATCCAGGCCGCGATCGTGCCGGCGTTCGACAGCTGCAGGCCAGGTAGATTTCCGACCAGGACAAACTGGTTGTCAGGAAAGCTGCTGTTGGCGAAATTGAATGCCTGACCGACTCGACCCTGGCTAAACGACGCCCCGCCCATGAGGGAACCGTTGTTGCTGCCGACACTGTCGACGGTATTCCCATCACCACGCCACAAGCTGACCAGACCGCGGATGTCCAGCGTTCCCGTCGCCGAGCCTGTGTAGCCCGGCTGCGTCACCGTCGCGACCACCGCATAGGCACCCACTGCTGATGGCGGAGTCAAGCTGCCGTCGTACGTCACGCTGACCGAAATTCCGGGTTGACCGGTGGTGACAGTCACGGGCTTCGGCAAATCATCGTGGACCGCGTTCAGGCCGCTGAGCGTTACCGGCACCAACATCGGGGCCGCCGGGTTGATGACCAGCGTGCCGGTCGCCGACCCGTCGTAGATCGGGTCGGTCACGGTCGCGAAGACCGCGTAAGTGCCCACCGCGGATGGCGGGGTCGCGCTACCGTTGTAGGTCACCGTGGTCGAGAGATCAGGCGGCACGGTCGTGACGCCCGCGCTCTTCGGCAACCCATCATAGGTGTGCGCCGGGACGCTCAGGAACACGCTCGCCGCGCGCTTCCCGATGTTGAACGCGCTCGACACCGCTGGCAACGCCTGGCCCGACGTGGCGACGATGGTGTACCCCTCGCCAGCCGTGCCAATGGCGAGACCGGGGAACGTGGCAAGGCCGTCGGCGTTGGACGTGGCCGTTGCGCCTGCGAGCACCGCACCGCCACGGTTCGTGCCTAGGAACAACGTCACCGGAGCGTTCGGGAGCAGTGCACCGTACTGGTCGCGAACGGCAACCGAGACCGCCGGTGCGACCACCGAGCCGACCGGCGTGGTGGTCGGCTGTTGCACGAACGCCAGCGTCAACGGCGTCGGCTTCGGATCCTCAGTTTCGCCCGACGGAACCGGCGGGCTGAGCGGCGTCACGATCGGCGGCTTCGGCACGATTACGCCGAGTTCGATGGCCTTGACGATGTCCTCGGTATCCACGCTCTGCTGCTGGACCACCGGCGTCACGGAACCAAGGTCGGTCGTCGTGGTCGGCAGGAACAGCGGGTCGATGAACGATCCTCTGGGCGCCGTCGGCGTTGACCCGTCGGTATCGTTCACCGGCGTGTCGTCGCTCTTGACGGGGTCGTAGACGCGCAAGGTGATTTTCGCCGTCTCACCAGGAGCCAGCCACAAGGTGGCATTGGTCGCCGCGTCGCTGTTCTGGTCGGGCAGGCCCTCGCCCGGCAGCACGAACTTCGGATTGGGAATGTTCGCCAGGAGGACGTTCTGGGATTGCACCTGCAACTGGCAGTTCGTCGACACCGGCGTGGCGTAGACCTTGCGAAGAATCAACTGCGTGGTGATGCAGCCGGTGTTGGGACCGGCGCCCGCCTGGCAGATCTTGTCGGTCTGCTGCGCGAGGAACAGGTTGACGTTGAACGCCGCCGTCGTATTTCCATTATTCGTCATTGTCCAGGTGACGTCGGTCAACGACCCGTTCGCGATGTCGGGGTTCGCGATGTCCGGGTTCGCAATGTCCGGATTCGCGATATCGGGATTCGCGATATCGGGATTCGCGATGTCCGGGTTCGCAATGTCTGGGTTCGCGACCAGCGCGTTGGCGATGTCGGGATTGGCGATGTCCGGATTGGCAATGTCCGGATTGGCGATGTCCGGATTGGCGATGTCGGGGTTCGCAATATCAGGATTCGCGATGTCCGGATTGGCGATGTCGGGATTCGCGATATCCGGGTTGGCGATGTCCGGATTGGCAATGTCCGGGTTGTAGACCTCGGCGTTGGCAATGTCGGGGTTCGCAATATCCGGGTTCGCGATGTCGGGATTGGCGATGTCGGGATTGGTGATGTCGGGGTTCAGAATCACCCGGTCCGCCAGGGGCACGACCGGCGTCGTCCCGCCGTATGACACCTCGACCACGTCGACCACGACCTGCGCGTGCGGGTTCGACGAGGTGGCGTACACCGTGCGCGCGGCGGTCGAGCGGGCCGGCGTCGTCACGATGATGCTGGTCAACGGCCCCAGCGGCTGACCCGTGGAACTGACGTCGAACTGCCGGAACGACGCCCGGCCGCCCAAAGGCTGGCTGGCGATGGTCATGCGGAACGACTTCGTCGTCGGCGACGTGTTCTGCGCGAAGACGACGAACGCCCGCTGGATCGTGGGGCTGAGCGGTTTGGTATTGCCTGGCGATCCAACGACCAGTCCGGTCGACAATCGCGCGGTGTAGATGTTCTGGTTGCGCGACCCTGTCGAATTCGGGTCGCAGACCGTCATGCCCTGAGTCGGGTCGAAGATGCTCGACCCGGTGCGCGACGTCGGCGGCGTGTACTTCGACCAATCGACCTTGCCGTCGGGTCCTGCCACCGGCTGCCGAACGTCACGGTTGTCGGTCCAGACGGCGTGGAAGACTGGTTGCGGGCCGTTCGTGTTGAAGGCCCAGCCGCCAGACGCGGTCGGGACGAATGCTGGCGAGACGGCCACATCCACGTAGTCGCCCATGAACGGCGCCGTACCCTTCTTGAACATCGGCAGGTTCGGCGGGTTGAACTGCACCTGCTCCTCGACGAGCGTGCCCTGTAGTGTCCTGAATGCAACCAGGTAGTCCGAGACGCGGACGGACGGCGCGAACACGGGCGTGGCCCCTGGTAAGCCGACCGATGTGCGCAGGTCGAGCGTGTGGCGCTTGCTGGCCGAGGCGATAGCGCCCTTGTCGTCGATGAACTGGGTGAACTGCCCGGAGATGTCTTCGCGCAAGTCGTAGTAGACCAGCACCAGCCGCCCGCCGCCGAAGGTCATCGACGGCATCAACTGATGTCCGCTCTGGCCTTCCTCAGAAACGGGCTTTGGCTGCGTCCAATCGCGGCCGTTCGACGACGTGGCGATGACAATGCGGGCATCGTTCTGTGGCGACGAGGTGAAGCCGCGCTCGGCCCACGCCAGGTAGATTCGCCCCGTGCCGTCGAGAGCCATCGACGGATAGGCGTTGGTGCGGAACATCAGGAAGCCGTCGATGTCGGACGTCGCCTGGTCGAATTCGTCCAGTTCCGTGTCGACCATCACCGGACTGCCGACGGCCGGTTTCTTCGGCTTGCCCTTCGATTTCCGCCGGTGCTCGAAGTAGCTCTCCGGGTCGAGGCCGGTCTTCTTGCCGCGGCCGTGCTCGAAGGCACGGGCCGTGCCCGGCGTGCTGAACCGGCGGCCGCCGTCGACCGAGCGCGCCGTCATGATGCCGTCGGTCTCACCGGCCGTCGCACTCGACGCGAATTTCCGCCACGCCACGTGAACGGTCCCGCTCCGGGGATCGATGGCGATCGACGCGCCCTGGTTGATGCGGCTGTCGCCGTTGACCTTGGCGGGAGGAGACCACGACGCGCCGCAGTCGGTTGAGCGCGACAACAGAATGTCGGAGCGGAGGCCGCGGCGGTCTTCATAGATGGAGGAGAACGCCGCATAGACCGTGCCGGCGGGAATCACCTGCACGGTGTTATTGGGGCCCGGGATCCGGCACGTGCGCCCGTCGCGGGGAATGTCCACCGCAATCCAGGGCTTGTCCAGGAACCGCTTGCCGTTGTCGCTGGCGACGATGCGCGCGCCGGCGTAGCGGATGGGGTCGCCGACCACATGTTCGGGGTTGGCCTTGTAGTTGTCTTCCTGGTTGTTGTTGTCGATGTACCGCGCCACGAACACCGCGCTGCGGCCGTTCTCCACGCGGTCGAAGACCAGCCCCGCGTAGTAGAACAGGCCGTTGGTACCCGCGCGCACGACCGGGTCAGCGCCGGCCTGGTAGCCCTTGATCGGCGAACTCATGCCTTCGGGAGAGGTGTCCTGCGGATAACCGGGCAGCAGCGTGGTTCGCCACCGTTGTCCGCCGTCGAAGGACTTGAAGATCCCAAGCCAGGCGTCGCCGGTTTCTTCAGCCCCGTCCACAAACGGCACGTCCACGGTCCGGTAGTCGTTCGCGCCCGCCAGCAGGTGCAGGGTGTTACGCGTTGATACCGCGATGGATGGTTCGTTCTGCCGTTGCAGGTAGGGGTCGCCATCCGGCCACTTGGTGCCTGACACCATGTTGACGTTGCGGCCCGGGATCTGGGCCTGAATGGAGGGCATCGCCAATCCGGCAGCGAACAAGCCGCCGAGGGCCAGGCGAACAAACGCCGTACGACTCGGCACGAGCGGAACGAACCGGCGCATGGCGCGGCCTCCCAGAAATACTTTTTGAAATGACGACCACCCAAGTCGACTTACAAGGGCGAAAGGTCGTGACAAACGAGCGTCCCAGTGTAGGCCAGCCCTGCCCTTTATACAACCATCAGCCGCTCACGGATCCGTTGGGCAGTCGAGGCGAGGTGATGTTCGGGCGCTTTTTCGGCGCGGTCAGCAGGAAAACTCTGGGACCAGGAAATGATTGAAGGCTGGAATGTCGGAAGGGCGTGGGGTGTTGTTGGCCGGCGAGAACTATCGGTGAACCGAGTAGGTGACCTTCAGCACCAGCGACTTGTTGGCGAGGCCATCGAACACGCCGTCAGTAAAGCGGGTTTCGTTGTAGACCAGGAACACGTTGTCGATCGTGCGGAAGATGTAGTTGACGCGGACCTGGGTTGCTGCCAGCTGGCCGGCACTGTTGTACTGCGCGAACGCCGAGGTCAGCAGATTGGTGGAGAACGACACGTTGGCCCGCAGGCCGAACAGGTGGGTGACGAACGATCCGGGTGACAGATGGACGTCGTTAATCTGGTAGGTCGGGTTGAACGACAGCGTCTTGTTGGGACGGAAGTCGCCGGCCAGGGTCATGGTCTTCTTGGTGCCATCGTAGAAATCGCCGGCGCTGAGCGAGACGTTGCCGCTGACCTTGCGCCCGTTGTACGAACGCAGGTTGACGGTCAGCCCGCTCCAGTCGTAGGTGCCGACCGGCAGCACCACGCCGGGGCCGATGGGGAACGGCCGCACGACCCGCTCGTAGCTGTCGAAGGGCACAATCTCGATGCGGTCGCCGGTTTCGAACGCGGTGGCAAACGTCAGGTTGCTCTCGCGGCTGCGCAGTACGCGCTCGTGGTCGTGGTACCACACCGTACTCGGCGTCAGCTCGAACTGTCGAATGCGCCACCGCTTCGGTCGCGGCTTGATCGATCCATTCACGCCAATCAGACGTTCGCGAGTGCGGACGAAGCCAATACCGGGGTTGAATCCCGGGTCGACGTCGATGTAGTTCGCCCCGGCCTGAAAGAAATCGTCGCGCCACTCGGCGCCGACCTGCTTCGCCCACTGCGGCTTGGCCGTGCCACCGGTCGCGCCGCCGCGGTCGTCTTCCGATCGCGCCGCCAGCGCCATCACGTTGAAGTTGTTGAAGAACGTGAACCGCCCGTCGACGCCGAGCACCGTGTTGCGCCGGCCGCCGCCCTGGCGGTTCGTGACGATGGCGCCGATGTAGGAGCGGCCGAGCACTTCCTTGCGGACGCGGCCGACGGTGAGGTTCTCGCCGGCCTGACGAGCGGTATCCGAGGTTTGCGAGGTCAACACGCCGACGTCGAAGCCGGCGACCTTGCCGGTGAGCTTGCCGCCGACGGGGATGGTGATGGGCGTGCCCTGATTCGACAGGCCGATGTTGCGGCTGTAGAACAGTTCCAGTGGCGGCGGCCCGAAGTGCAACAAGCCGACACCCATCCGCAGCGAGTCGGCGCCTTCGATGAAGAACTGACGCTTTTCAGGAAAGAACAGGCTGAAGCGGGTGAGGTTGACCTGTTGCGCGTCGACCTCGGTCTGCGCGAAGTCGGGGTTCACGGCCAGGTCGGCGGTCAGGGTCGAGGTCGCCTGCCATTTCAGGTCGTCGATGCCGACTTCAGTAATGCGGCGGGTCGGCCCGGGTGCGATGACGGCATCCAGTGACTCGACGCCGCCGAGAAAGTACGGCCGCAGGCGGACACGCTCGGCCTGTTTGATGTCGGCGAGTCCGTTCAACTGGCCAGCCTGCGACACGTTCTGGAATGCGTAGTTGCGGCTCCACCCGGCCCAGTACGCCATCTCGTTGCGCCGCTTGATCACGCGCTCGAAGTTGAGCCCCCACAACTGCGATGCCGCGCCGGTGAAGCGGAGGATCTTGAAGGGGATGGCAATCTCCACCGACCAGCCGGTGTCGGTGAGTACGGCCGCTGCGGTCCACTGCTCATCCCAGTCGGCGTAGTAGAAACGCGACTCGTTGCGCACCAGGGCATCGAAACGCGTGCCGCGCGGGTTGACGCGAAAGACGAACGCGTTGCGACGATCGTGGTAGGTGTCCAGCAGCACCGAGAAGGTGTCGTCGCTGTCGAGCGTGTTGTCGCGCCGCAGTTCCGAGGCGCGAATCTCGGCCGGCACGCTGTCGTCGAGCACGGCGCCGATGTAGAGGTTGGCCTGATCGTAGGCAATGCGAACGGTGGTGCGCTCGCTGGCGTCCTGGCCCTCGTCCGGCTCGCGCTGCTTGAAGCCGGAGATGACCGCGGCCTTCTGCCAGATCGGATCATCCAGGCGGCCATCCAGTTTCGGTGGCGCGGTGACCTTCAGCGCTTGCGCAGAAGGGGCGGCGGGAGGGGTTTGTGCCTGGGCGACGCCTGACAATCCGAGGACGACAAGGACCGCAACTGCAAATCTACAGGAACACACGCGCGGACGAGCTTAGCACGCGATGAGGCAACCCCTTCGTGGGGGTTGCCTGATTACTTCGCCGGTTCAGACGAGGGCGGGACGATGCCCTTGAGCCGCATGTAGGTGACGAGGTTGCCGTAGTGCTCGTTCAGGTGCGAGTTGTTGAAGGCCAGCACCATCAGCCGCGGCTGCATGCCGCCCATGGCTTTGACGATCTCCGCACCCTTCTTGTCGTCCAGGCTGGCGATGGCCTGCTCGCAGAACGCAAACGAATCGGCCAGCGACTTCTGCATCGCCGCCTTGGTCGTCATGCCCTTCTCGATGCCCATCGCGGTGGGCGTCATCCCGCTGGCGGCGCCGCAAATGCCGTAGTTGCCGTCGGCGATATGGCCGATCAACTGGCCGAGGCTGCGCACGTCAGGCGTCGGCTTGAACGCATACAGATCCTCCCCCACCTTGTCGGCGGTGCGAGTGATCGACGTCTTGATCGAGGTGAGCTGTCCCTTCACGGCGTCGGTGAACGGGTTGGCGCTGGCCTGCGCGAAGGCGGCAGCCGGCGCGAGGACGAGGGCGGCCAGAGCGATGGCCGTGAGCTGGCGTGTCATGATTGTGCTCCTTGAGTGAACGGTGATTCCTGATCGCATGATTCTGGCACGGACCGCGCGATGGGTGGCGATGTTCGTGACGAGCGTCGTGACGGCCATCGGCCTGGGCGGCGGCCTGGGCTGCGCCACGGTGTGGCCGGTCAGCCACGACCCGGGACCGCCGGGTACCGGCCTGCCGGTCTTGACCTGGCTCGCCGAGTTTACGAGGCCGTCAGGCGCCACCTATCCCCAACTGCTTGATAGCAAGGCGTTTGGCAGCATCTCCGGGCTGGCCCACGACCTGACCAGCGGCGACTACGTCGGCGTGATTGACGATCGCGCCGATTCGCGCGTCGCGTGGATGAACATCACGTTCGCTCACGGGCAACTCGACATGGTGCCGTCACGCGTGCAACTGCTGCGCGCCGGTCCGGGCGTCGATGCGCGGGTCGCCACGCAAGCGGACCTCGAGGCGATCGTCGCCCTGCCAGACGGCACGTTCGTGATGGCCGAAGAGGGGCACATCTCAGCCGATGGGGTGTGGCCGCCGGCGCTACTGCAGGTGACCCGCGACGGCCTGGTCACCGGTGTCATCAGCTTCCCGCCGGAGTTTCAGATGCTGGACGACGGCACGAGGGGCGTCCGCGACAATCAGGGCTTTGAAAGCCTCACCCGCACGCCGGCGGGACGGTTGATCGCCGGGCTCGAGCAGCCCGTGGCGCCGAGCCCGGTCACCACTCCCGAGCGTGGCGGAGACGGCCGGTTGGTGGAATTCGAGCCAACTGGCACCACCTGGAAGCCGGGGCGGCAATGGCAGTACACCATCGCGCCGACACCGGCGGTGACTGGCTTCCCCCACGTCTGCGGGGGCGGTGAGAACGGGTTGGTGGAGCTGCTGGCCATCACGGAGACGACGCTGATCGCGATGGAGAGGGCCTGCCGGTTGAGTGCTGCGGGAGTGGCCGCCAATACCATCCAGCTGTTTGGCGTGACGCTGTCTGGCAACGTGGCCCGTAAAACGTTGCTGCTGGATATCTCGACACTGACGCCGCAGCTGTCGCCGGCCCTGGCGACGCTGGACAACTTTGAAGGGCTCGCGTTTGGTCCCATCGTCGACGGCGTGCGGACGCTGCTGGCGGTGTCGGACGACAACTTCCGCGCCAGTCAGAAGACATCGTTTCTTCTGTTCGGGATGCGCTAGGTGCGTAGGGGCGCACTTTAGTGCGCCCGCCTACTCGACGAACTTATAGCCGACGCCGCGCACCGTGAGCAGGTGCGTCGGCTTGGTCGGATCCAGTTCCAGATATCGCCGCAGCCTCACGATGAAGTTATCGATGGCGCGCGTGTCGGTGTCTTCGCGCAGGTCCCACACGTCTTCGAGAATGGCCTTGCGCGACACCGCACGGCCCGCGTTGCGCACCAGGTACTGCAGCAGATCGCACTCCATCTGCGTCAACTGGTAGGCCTTGTCGCCGACGCGCAGTTCCAGCGCTTCGAGATCGAGGGTGCGGCCGGCGAACGTCAACTGCTCGTGTTCGTGCTGGTCCTGTTGCATCCACTGGCGGCGGCGCAGCATGCCGCGCAGCCGCGCCAGTAGAATCTGCAGCTCGAATGGTTTGGGCAGATAGTCGTCAGCACCGGCCTCGAACCCTTGCAGCACATCGGACGGGCGGCTGCGCGCGGTCAGCATCAAGACCGGCACGTAGTGACCGGCGGCGCGCAACTCCTTGACCACGTCGAAGCCGTTGCGGCCCGGCAACATGACGTCCAGGATCACCGCATCGTAGGCGGCGCGGTTGGCGAGCAGGCGATCGAGCGCCGCCTGGCCGTCACCATCGATGTCGACCGAGTGACCCTCAGCCTCGAGGTTGAAGCGGAGTCCGTCGGCCAGGTGCGCCTCGTCTTCGACGATCAGGATGCGGCTCATGATGCGTGCCGGGATCCGGGGTCCGGGATCCGGGGTCCGGAGAGGGCCGCAGCTTGCTTCATCCGCGGCAGTTCGAGCGTGAAGGTCGCGCCTTTGCCCTCGCCCGTGCTCTCGGCGAACACGCGGCCGCCGTGCGCCCTGGCGATCGAGCGGACGATGTAGAGGCCGAGTCCGGTGCCCTTGACGGTGAAGCCGCTTGGCTGGAAGCGGTAGAAGCGGCTGAAGATGCGGCCGAGCTGCGCCTTGGGAATGCCAACGCCGGCGTCTTTCACGCGCACCCATGCGGTATCGGGGGTGGCCGCAACCGCCTGTACCGCCACCTGCGGCACCGTGCGCGAATACTTCACCGCGTTATCAAGCAGGTTCAAGATCGCCGTCCGCAGCTGATCGACATCGCCCTCGACCACCAGCAGCGCGTTGGGATCGGGATCGGCCAGCGTGATGGCACCGGCTGGCAGGTGGTGACGCATGCGGGCGGTGTCGACGCAGTCCTGCACCAGCCACACCAAGTCGACCGGCGCGGGATGATCGAGCTTGCGTTTCTGACGGGCGTGGCCGGCGCGCAACACCTGTTCCACCGTGTGCTGCAGGCGGTCGGCATCCTGCAGCATGATGCGGTAGAACTCCTTGCGCTGGGCGTCACCGACCTCGCGCGACTGCAGCGTCTCCAGGTAGAGGCGAATCGATGCGATCGGGGTCTTCAACTCGTGCGTGACCGAGTTGAGGAAGCTGTCTTGTTGTTCGGTGATGCCCATTTCGCGGACCAGGAACACCGTGTAAACGATGAGGCCGGCGATGATCAGGGCGAAGGTAATGACGCCGAGGACGAGCGGCGCGACGCGCCGCCCGTTGACGAGAATCCAGCCGATGTTGAGCGTGACCGCCGCGGCGACGAGGACGACGCAGAGGACGACGAAGACGATCGAGGCGGTCTGTCGTCGCGTCACGCCGTTATTCTAGGCCAACGCGCGGGCCGGGCCGCGCGGGCGCTACGCCGCTTCTTCTTCCATCTCCTGGCGGACCTTGGCGACCTTGACGTCCCACGCCAGGCCCAGGGCCTTGAGGGTGCTGATGCCAATCCAGTTCATGTCGAACTCGTACCAGGCCAGGCCGTGGCGCGCCGACACCGGGTGGGCGTGGTGATTATTGTGCCAGCCCTCACCGAACGTCAGCATGGCGACCCACCAGCTGTTACGTGAGTCGTCCTTGGTCTGGAAGCGGCGCGAACCCCAGAGATGGGTTGCCGAATTCACCAGCCAGGTCGCGTGCAGGCCGTAGGTGGTGCGGAAGAAGGTGCCCCACAGCACATAGGGAATGCCGCCGTAGGCGAGCAGGGCGAGACCGACGACCACCTGCGGAATCCAGTGCCAGGTGGTCAGCCAGACGTGGAACTTGTCTTTGCTGAGGTCCGGCGTGTAGCGCGCGAAGATCTCGGTGTTGTGGTGCATGGCGCGGCCGGTCATGATCCAGCCCATGTGCGCCCAGAAGGTGCCTTCGCGCGGGGTGTGCGGGTCGCCTTCGTGGTCTGAATGCTGATGATGAATGCGGTGCGTGGCGACCCAGAAAATGGGGCCGCCCTCAAGCGCCAGCGTGCCGCACAAGGTGAGGAAGTACTCCACCCACTTCGGCGTCTTGTAGCCGCGGTGCGTCAGCAGGCGGTGATAGCCCATGCCGATGCCGAGCGAACCGGCGACCCACCACAACACGACCGCGACCGCGATGGCACCCAGGTCAATGTAGAAGAAAGCGGCGATGGAGAGCAGGTGGAACGCGGTCATGGCAATGGCCGTGATCCAGTTGACCGTGCCAGTGGCGGCCTTGCGGCCGTAGATTTGGGTGACGGGAATCATGTTGAGAAAGACAGTAGCAGGAGAGCGCAAGAGCGACTGTAATAGTTGTGTCAGGGCCGGCAAGTCTTTTGTTCACTGCGAGATAGGAAAGCGGCAGGATGCGCCATGGGCGACCTGACCTTCGGTATGCGGCTGCTTCGAAACCAGCGTGCCTACGCGACGCTGACCGTTCTCACTATCGCCATCGGCATCGGGATCTCCACCACGCTCTTCAGTGTCGCCAATGGCGTGCTGCGAACGGAGGGCACCGCGCGGGCCAACGCCGAGCCTGACGCAGGGCCGGTGGCCATGGCGCTGTTCGGTGCCCGCGGACCCATCCACGTGACCGCCGTCGATGCCCGAGAGGCGGTGACCGCCGAGGTGCGGCCCGCCATCCTGATCATGCTGGCGGCGGCGGTCTTGCTCTTCGCGACCGCGGTGGCTAATGTCGCCAACCTCCAGGTGGCGCGATCGACGGCCCGCCATCGCGAGCTCACCATCCGGGCCGCGATTGGTGCCAGCGGGTGGCACCTGGCCCGGCAACTCCTGGTCGAGAACGCTCTGCTCGGCACGCTCGGTGGTGCGTCAGGCGTGCTGCTGGCCGCCGTTCTCCATCGGGCGCTCCCAGCCCTCGTGCCGGTGGGCTTCCCTCGGGTCGATGCGATCACGCTCGACGGGACGGTGTTGCTGTTTGCGCTGGCCCTCACCGTGATCACCAGCCTGGCTTGCGGCATCCTCCCGCTCGTGCAGCTGCATCGGCTCGACCTGGTGCGGTCGCTGGCCGAAGGCGGACTGGCGTCGAGCGGTCCCCGGCAAAGGCAGCCGCATCGCGTTGACCCGCCAGGTCATCGTCGCCAGCCAGGTCGCCGTGACGTGTGTGCTGCTGGTGGGCGCCACCCTGCTGGTGCGGAGTTTCCTGGCGCACGCGCGCGCTGACCGCGGCTACGACCCGTCGAACGTGTTGACGGCCAATCTCCCGTTTCCTCGGGGCTACACCGTCGAGCGCAAATCGCAGTTCCGCGAGCAGCTCCTCGAACGCATCAGGGCCCGGCCGGGCATCACGCATGTCGCCGCCAGCACCGCACTGCCGCTCGCTTCGGCCGGCGGTTTCGCCAGCTTCACGTTCCCGTCTCCGTTTCGCGCTGGCGTCGAGATTGAGGTGCAGACGATTCGCCGCTTCATCACGCCCGACTATTTCGGGGCGCTCGGGATCCGCCTGGTTGCCGGCCGCCCGCTGACCGACGCCGACTCGGCCACTACGCCTCCCGTGGTGGTGGTCAATCGCTCGTTTGTGAAGCAGTATTTGGACGACGTGCCGCTCGACCGCGCGTTGGGACAGTCGCTCGGCATGGCCGCCACGCGCGAGTCACAGGTGCAAGCGCCGACCCAGATTGTCGGCATCGTTGATGACGTCAAGCAGGATGGCGCCGACGGACCGCCGCAGCCGGAAATGTTCGTGTCGGTCGCGCAGCTTCCGAGCCTCAACTTTGAAGGCTGGTACCTGGTGGTGCGCACCGAAGGCGACCCCGCCGCGATGGTGGATAGCCTGCGCGCGTTGGTGCGTGAGCAGGACCCGGCCATTGCCATCGACTCGGTCCTGACAATGGATCAGCGCGTCGGCGCGAGCCTGTCGACGCCACGTTCCTACGCCCTCCTGCTGGGCGGTTTTGCGGTGTTCGCGTGGTTGCTCGCGGGCACCGGCCTGTTCGCCGTCCTGTCCTGCACGGTGACCCAGCGGTCGCGTGAACTCGCCGTCCGCAGCTCGCTCGGTGCCTCGCGCGGCAACATTGTCGGCCTGGTGTTCAGGCAGATGGCCACGACCACGGGCAGCGGTTTGATCGTGGGACTGGCGGCCGCCTGGCTGTTGTCGACGAGCGTGGCCCCGTTTGTCTACGGCGTGTCGTCGAGAGACTGGGTGAGTTTTACGGCGAGCACGGCGCTGCTGCTACTGGCGGGTAGCGTCGCGTGCCTGGTACCGGCACGCCGCGTCGCCCAGGCCGACCCGATACAGATCCTGCGGGAATAGTCAGCGCAGCACGAATCTTCGCCACGTTTCGACGATGGCACGATCGGGTCCGCCGAGTTTCTGGTGGCGCTCGACGTAGGCGCGGAAGCGGGACAGGTTGTCGGGACTCAGTCCCTTGTCCTGCACGTGCATGCGATACAACACCTGGATCGCGATGAACAACAGCGGCTGGTCGTCGTTCCTGGTGTTCTCGAGCAGGTCGATCAGCTTCGGCAGGGACCCGCCATAGTCGCCGAGCATGGCGAAGGCCGTGGCCTCGCGGCGAATGCGCTCACTGTCGCTGGCCCACGCCGACGGCGCTTCTTCGATCAGATCAACCGCCTGGCGGCCATCGCCCGTGCGCAGCAGCGCATCGACCAATGCCGGATAGACCGCGCCGGGGTTCTCGCTGAGCAGCGCCATCTGCCAGGCGCCAATCGCTTCCTTGTCGCGGCCCAGTGCCGCATGCGTGGCGCCCAGGTAGAACGCGGCACCGAGGAAATCAGACGCCCCCTTGAGGGTCTGCTGAAACCACGCCGCCGCCTGCGGCACCTCACCCTTGTTCAGCGCCTCCAGCCCTCGCAAGAACGCCAGGTTCACCTCATCCTCAGGCGTGCTGCCCGGTTCTGCGGGCGGCGCGAAGACACCGCGACGCGCCTTCTCGATCAGCTCTTCGACGGCCGGCGAGGGCGGATGCAGCGACGACAGCCCATCAAGGAACGGTGTGACGACCGACGGCATCAGCACCGTGTCGCGGACGAACCGTGGCACCGGTGCAAAGATCTTCACCTCCGCCAACGGTGCGGGCGGTGCGTCAGGATCCAGCGGCACGCGCGGGTCAATCGACACCGCGGTGGTGTCGGCGACGATCGGCGCCATCAGGAAGGGCCGCACCAGGCGCAACTCGGGCTGGCCGGGCGCCTTCACGATCGCCCGGGCAATGTACTCGCCCGGTGGCAGCACACCCAGTCGCAAGGTCGCGGCAAACGCGCGCAGGTGGTTGGAACGCATGGCCTGTCGCGCCTCGACACTGACGAGCGCACTGCCGTCCACCGCATCGGCGATCTCGATCGTCGCGCGCGATCGAGTCAGCAGGTTGGCGTCGCTCCCGCTCATTTCGACCAGCGCCGTCAACGTTTCGGTGTCGATGATGCCCGACGGTCGCGGCCGGGGCAGGTCGCCACCATTGGGCGCCTGCGGCACCAGCATCAGGTCCGACACACTGAGGCCGCCACCGGTGCGGGTGAGCCGGGCGTTGATGGTGTGATGCACGCTGCCGGCGCGACCCTTCTCGTCGACCGCGCCAATGCGCAAGGTGTATTCCCCGGGATCGAGCAGCAGCGAGGTGAGGATGAGCCGCGGCGATTCGCCGCGCACGCTGGCCGGCGACAGCTTGGTCAGGCCCGAGCGGTTGTAAACGGCCTTGTCGTTCTTGTCGAGCACGACGATGCCGATCGGCAGTTCCAGTTCGCCATTGCCGGGGTCGCCAAACTCGGCGCTGATGACGACGCGCACCTTCGCGTTGCCACCGTCGATGTTGGTGTAGGTGGCGACCCGCATCGGCAGCCCGCGATTGGGCAACGGCTGGCGCAGCACATCGTTTAGCTGCTCCATCGGCGTCGCAGCGACGGTCGCGGTGGCGGCGGCTTCGGACTCGCGCAGCACGAATGTCGGTCGCGCACGGACCGTGAGGCCGCGTGGCTTCACCTCGACCCGAATGCGATGCTCCTTGCCGCCGCGGTCGGCGTCGGTGGGCTCGAAGCCAAGCAGATAGTAGCCAGACAGCTCGCGTCCGAGGCGATCGAATGCGCTGGTCGCCGACGCGTTCACGGTGGCGAGCGTGCCGCGGGTCTGTGCCGCCAACTGCTCCAATCCCTCACTGAGCAGCCCATCGTCGAAGAAGCGCGAGACCCCGGGGGAGGTGTTGTCGTCCAGGTCGAAGTACGACTGACCAGGACGAATGATGTGGATGGTGGCGCGCGCCTCCGCCGCCTTGAGGCCAATCTCGCGCATGTTCTGCCGATCGCGGGCGACGAACAGGCCCTCGGAGATCATCACGATGTTGATCGGCATCTTGACCTGGGCCAGGCCGGTCAGCAGGCCTTCGAGCGAGGCAATGGTGGCGCGAGTTCGCGAACTGGCTTCCAGCAGCAGGCTGCGGCCATCGGTCTCGACGCCGCTGGCGCAGGCATCAAGGCCGGGACCGGTGTCACCGGCGCATTCGCGATCGATCGCCTGTTGCCAGGTCGAGGTGTCGTTGTTCTCGAGCGCCCACGCCTCGCTGATGTTGACCTTGGAGAAGCCGGAGCGATTGGCGACGCTGCCGGTCACCTTGAGCAAGGCGTCGGTGATGCGCTTGCGATCGGCCGTGAACTCGACGTTGCCCACTCCCGTGGGCATGCGCGCCAGGCCCACCAGGTCGCCGGGGGCCAGGCGATCGAACAGTGTTTGCGCCGTGCGCAACACCGAGCGCGACGAGCCGACGCGCAGGTTGCTTTCATCGACCGCGAACAGCAGCAGGCGGCCGGTCGTCGCCGTGTCGTTGGACGAATACGCCGTTTCACGCGGCGTGGCCGGCGTCGTGCTGGTCGGCTCGGTCGAGATGAACTGCACCGATGCAATCGGACGCGGCTGGCCGTTCACCTGCAACTCAAAGTCGGCGGCGGTCAGGGTGGCCACCGGCCGGGCGTCGCGATCGACGACGTTGACATCGACGAGCACGAGTTCAGCTTTGGCGTCGAAGGTCGGCCGCGGCGGGGTCGGCGTCGGTTGTTGAGCCGACAGCAGGCCGATGCCGCACGACACCGCGACCGCGACCGCGGCTGCGACCCGGCTCCTGGTCAACATCATTACGATCCCGGCGCGCGGTAACCCTGGCGCGCGCGAACGGAGTAGTCGGTGCCGGGAATCTCGATCTTCACTTCACGCCAGGCGCCATCGCGCCTGGGATTGGTCGATTCGTAGCCCAGCATGTACTGGTTCGACAGTTCTTCGAGAATCTCGGCAAAGGGCTGATCCAGTTGATCGCTGCGTTCGACGAACAACGCCCGTCCGCCGCTCAGCGTGACCAGCCGCTCGATGCCCGATTTGAGCTGCGCCTCTTTGACCCCGCGGCCGAGCGCCACCATGAAGAGGGTGGCATCGTTGGCGCGGACCGCCTTCTCGACCGCGTTGATGGTGGCGTGGCTCGAGCGGTCGTCGCCGTCGCTGAACACCACGAGCACGCGGCGGCCGGCGGCCCGTGAGAGCTGCTGCACGCCCCGCACCAGTACGTCGTACAGCGCGGTACCGCCCCACGGTGCCAGTCGATCGACCGCCCGCGTGCGCTGGGCGATGCTGGTTTCCCGCCGCGTCAGCGTGAACATGTTGTCGTTGAACGCGACCAGCGTGACCTGATCCTTTGGACCGAGCGCACCGAGGAACTTCTTCACCGCGTTCTTCAGCTGCGGCATGGCCTGCGTCATGCTCTCGCTGACGTCGATGGCGACCACGATCTCGAGTGGCGAACCCTCCGCCGAGAAATGACCGATCATTTGCGGCACGCCGTCCTCAATGAGGCGGAAGGCGGTGGGCGGCAGGCCGGAGACGAAGCGGTCGTTATCGCTGACCACCGCCGTCACTTGGACGACCTCGACGTTGACCTTCTCCACTTGACCGAGGCCCTTGGTGCGCGAGCTGGCGATCATGCGGCCGCCGCCGATCAAGTTGGCCACGACGCGGAAGACATGCGGCTTGACGTCGGCGCCGGCGTCCCACGTACACTCCGCCGCAATCGGATCGAGCACATTGCAGACTTGCTTGCCATCCGCAAAGAACAGCAGTTGCGCGACGCGTGTCGCCAGCGCCGCGGGCAGGATCTCGGCCTTCAGCAGCGTCTGGCCGCTGACATAGAAATCGGGCTCCGGCGAGACGATGCGGAGCTTGAGTCCCGGCGGAGGCGCGGGCGGTTCCTGTGCCGACGCGACGAACGAGAACGCCGTAAACAAGGCAATCAGTCGAAGCATTTTCAAGACACCACGTCGGGGTCAGTCCCAGCGCTTACGAAAACCGTAAAAGTGAAGCAGGTTGACTTTCATGGACGCAGCGGACCGTTGCCGGCCAGCGCTGCCACGTAATCTTCTACCCGCGACGACGAAAGCGCCAGTGCTTGTCGCGTCATCGCCGGCCAGTCGTCCGGAAAGCGCGCCGCCACGTCGTGCCAGTAGTCCTGGGCCGCAAAGGTCAGCAGCGACGGCACCAGTTGCCCGGGGAGGCGCAGCCGTGCGGTTTCTTCGATCAGGCGCAGGATGAGGTCAGGAGCCTGGGTCCCCATCCCCCCGCCGTCTGCTCGGCCGCCAAAGTCTTCCCACGGCGCCGGTCGCGGCATCGCCGTCGTCAGTCGGCCGGTGATGCCCTCGCTGTAGACGCCCCATTGGTCGAGCTGGGTCTGCGTCAGGTCAGGTTGACCCAGCCACAGGTAGTCACGCAATCCGAACAGGCTGGGCAGCGATTCTGGCGCCCGCGTGGCCATCCACGGCAGCGTCTCGCGAACGGCGAACGACACCTGGGCCGCGGTGGCCAGCGCGAGCACCGCCGTCAGGTTGTGACCGGCGTCGACGACGCGCTGCCGGCCGCGGGCGATGGCCGCCACGATGCGATCGCGGTGATCGTCAGACAGATCCCGGGCGTTCATCGCGTGAATGGTTCGCACAATGGTCAGCTGGTCGTTGAGGTTGATCGTGGGCTCGACCGGCATCTCGTTGTCGGCGAGGCGGCGGAGCGACAATCGCGCGAGGCCGAGGTCGAGCCCGACCAGCGCGCCTTGCACACGCCATGGAATGCCGTCGCCCACCTGATCGCGCGGCAGCCGCCAGGCCATTCCCGGCCGCCGTACCGCCGCTGGCGCGTCAAGGCCAAAGTCGTGACGCGTGATGATGTCGGGGCCGAGCAAGGCTGGGCCGGTGGGATCGCCGAGGGCCGGAGCATAGACGAGGGCCAGCAGGGCATCGGCGATCTGCTGTGACTGCCGCGAGGCCAGCGCGGCATCCAATCCTGGCGATTCCAGTTGCTCGCGAATTTCCATGATGCGCTGGTGCTCGGCAGCACCGAGATCCAGTGCGTACGTCAAGCCTTCCCACTCGACGATGGGCCGGTTGGGGTCGAGCGTGACGCCGGCCATCGCCTGCAGGAACTTCGACTCGTACCCGGTTTGTGAGGTCCAGCGGTCGGGCCTGATCAACGGCGGCAAGGCATCGGAGAGCGTGGTCGAGAGCCATTGCGCGACGGCCGGCACCACCGGCCCGTCGCGGTCGACGGCTTCTGCGAGCGACAACACCAACTGCTCGGCGGTCGATTGCGAGATCGCGCGCGACAGGCGTGCGCGTTCGACGATGGCCAGCGCGCCTTGAAAGACGGTCAGGCTTTGCTGGTGCTCGCGCCCAGGCCGATCGTCCAGGCGTTGTCCGGCCTCGACGGCGCGGGCATAGGTGCGCGGCGTGCGAATTCCGAGCCGATCCAGCGTCACCAGCAGGGCGTGATAGCGGCGATAGCCGGCGACCGTGATCAGGACATCAGTCGCGTCAGCCTCGGCGGTCGCGCCGAACACGCTCTGTGCGAAGAGCACGGTGTCAAGCCGCTCGCGCCGTTCGCGCGGCGGCGATGACGCGATCTTCGCGGCCAGCCATGCCAGCGTAATCGGCGCACTCGGCGATCGTCGTACGGCGGCGGCCTCGCGCCGCGACAGGTCCGAGCCATCGAACACTTCCTCCCACAGCCATTGCCAATTGGGAGGCGCGACAGTGGAACCCGTGAGGCCGACCTGCGACGTCACCATCCAGGCGTCGGCGACGCCACGCAGATAGGGATGCTCCTCGATCCGCCAGTTGCTATCGCCCGAACGGAACCCTTCGAGCATGGCCCGCACCTGTTCGACTTGCGCCTCGACGGGGCCGGGGCCCAGCACCGCCGCGACGCGATCGGCCGTCATGGCCGAGACCGAGCCGTAGAACCAGGCCAGGCGTCCCCCGTCACGGGTGAGCAACAGGCGAATGAACTCCGCGGGGCGCGTCACCTTCTCGGCGACGATTGCCTCCCAGATGGGCACCGCTGCCGCACCGCCAGGTACGGCAATGCGGTCGTTGTCGATGTGGAGTCCACGCGCCGCAGTCAGGAATGCGCCGGGCGCGGTACGCACGATCCAGAGCAGAAGGCCACGGTCGCGATCCAGCAGCCGGCGCACCGAGTCATCGGCCGCCAGCGCCGCCGCGCTGACCAGCAGTGCTGAGCGGTTGGCCAGCAGCGCCGGAAACAGCTCGTCGCGTCCGCGCAGGTCGAGGACGTCACGCCAATGGTCGGCGGTCAGCGGCGCGGCAATCGTGATCGGTGGTGAGGCCGGCCGTGCGCTGGCAGGAGCGGCGGGTGTGCTTGACGCCGACACGATCAGCCGGGCCACCTCGCGCCGGTCGGTGCCCTGGCCATGGAGTTCACGCGCGAGTAACGCCAGCGCTGCGCCGCGCTCGCCGGGCATCAGGCCCAGCGCCTCGTAGGTCGCCAGGCCGCCCGTGACCGGCAGGTCAAAGAAGCCTGGGACGAGCGTCGCGGGGCCGGGGGTGGCGGCGGGTTGTGGCTGCCAAACGCCGAAAAACACGAGCGCCGCGAGGAGAAGCCGACTCAAACCCCACACTTATACTTCAACCCTGCGGCGTGGGTAAGGCCTTCCCGACGAACGAAGCGACCCCCACGAGGGCCGAAGGCCCAAGCCCCACGAGCCACGCAGTGGCGAGCCCCACCGCCGCAGTATCATGAGCGCCACATGGATAGACGCTCCCTCCTGAAATTCGGCGGCCTCGCCGCAGTCGGACTCGCCGCCCAGGCGTGCGCGCCGCGAGCGGTCGCGAAACCACAAGTCGTGCCCTTGCGTCCGCCGGTGCGCCTGCCGCACGTCAACGCGGCGTGGGACCGTGTCATTCGCACGACCATCGGCCTGCGTCCGCATCGGCCCTCCGGGTTTGTGCTGAAGGCCGCCTCCCTCGACGGCAAGACCATCATTCATAACTTCGGTCATGGCGGGTCGGGCATGTCGCTGTCGTGGGGCACGGCCTCGATGGCCTGCGACCTGGCGATGGCGCACACCGAGCGACGGGCGGCCGTCATGGGCTCGGGCGTGGTGGGTCTCACTTCCGCACGCGAGCTGCAGCGTCATGGTTTCGCGGTGACGATCTACGCTGCGACGGTGCCGCCCGACACGACGTCGAACATGTCGCTGGCCGGCTGGACGCCGACCTCTGGCCTGGTCGATTTCAAGAGCCGCAGCGCTGAATGGGACGAGCAGTTTCGCACCGCCGTGCGCATTGCCTATCGCCGGCTGCAGCTGCTGACCGGTCCGAAGTACGGCATCACGTGGATCACCAACTACGCGCCGACCGACAATGCCGAAGCCGCCCGCGGCGGCAATGTGCTGATGCCCGACGACATCACCAACCCGCGGGTGCTGTTGCAGCCGGGCGAGCATCCGTTCCCGACCAAGTACGCGATCGAGCGGCCCGAGATGCGCATTGAGCCGTCGATCTACCTCGACGCGCTGATGAACGACTTTCTGTTGTGGGGCGGCAAGGTGGTGATTCGCAAGTTCGAGACGCCGCGCGATGTCACGACGCTCAGCGAGAACCTGATCATCAACTGCACCGGCCTCGGCGCGAAGGCCCTGTTCAACGATCCGGAGTTGATGCCCTTGAAGGGTCAGCTTACGATCCTGGTGCCGCAGGAAGAGGTGCTGTATGCCACCAGCGGCGGCGCCCGCGCCCCGGTGTCGCCCGAGGCCGGTTTCATTCACATGATGCCGCGGTCCGACGGCATTGTGCTCGGCGGCACGTCGATTCGCGATGATTGGTCGCTGACCATCAACGAAGCGGAGCGCAAGCGCATTGTCGAAACGCACATCGACCTGTTCAACTCGATGCGGGGCATCGCGCGGACCTAGGCAACCCTTAAGGGTTGCCTCCACCGGTAGGTGTAGCCGCAAGCCGCAAGCCCCAAGCCGCAAGCCTCAAGCCCCAAGCCCCAAGCCAAGATGTTCGGCCGCAAACGCCCACTGATCGGCCTTCTCTTCAATCAGCTTGTCGGTGGGACGATAGCCGTGTGAGCCCTGGGTCTCGACCCGAATCAGTGTCGGCCGGTCGCCGCCCTGCGCCGCCTGCAGCGCGGCCGTGAACTTGAACGAGTGGCTCGGTACCACGCGATCATCGTGATCGGCCGTCGTCACCAGCGTGGCCGGGTAGCAGGTGCCGGCCTTCAGGTTGTGCAGCGGCGAATACTTGATCAGGAACGCAAACTGCGCTGGGTCGGAGGCGGACCCGTACTCCGTGGCCCACAGACGTCCCCCGGTAAAGCGATCGTAGCGCAGCATATCCATCACGCCGACCGCCGGCATGGCCACCGCAAACAGATCGGGACGCTGCTCCATCACGGCGCCGACCAGCAGTCCGCCGTTGGAGCCGCCCATCATCCCCAATCGTGAAGGCTGGGTGTAGCCGTCGCGGACCAGGTGCTCCGCGACCGCGATGAAGTCGTCGAAGACGTTCTGCTTCTTCTCAAGCGAGCCGGCCTTGTGCCACGACTCGCCGTACTCCGCACCACCGCGCATGTTCACCGACACGAAGATGCCACCCAGTTCAAGCCACGCCGGCACGTCGGACCGGTACCCAGGCAGCACGCTGATCGAGAAGCCGCCGTAGCCGTACATCATCGCCGGGTGCGATCCGTCGAGCGCGATCCCCTTGCGAACGGTCAGGAAGAATGGGACCTGCGTGCCATCGTTCGACGTGGCGAACAACGCCCGGGTCTCGTAGTGGCTGGCATCGATGGGCGCGACCGGCGGTTCGAACGCCACGAGGCCAGGGCGGTCGAGGTCGTGGTGGTAGACCGTATTCGGGACGAGCGGAGAACTGAACCCAAACCACACGGAGGGGCCATCGACGCGGCCGTTGAGCTGCGATACGGTGCCGATCCCCGGCAGCGCAATGTCGTCCTGGGGCGTGCCGTCGATGCCAAACACCCTCAGCCGGCTTCGCACGTCGTCAAGGTAATGGACGACCAGGCGTCCGCCGACGAGAGCGGCGTGTTCAATCGCCTGTGGTTGCTCGGGCACGACGACTTGCCAGGCGGCGGGCTCGGGGCTCTCCAGATCGATGGCGATAATCCGGCGGTTCGGCGCGTCTTGGTCGCTGCGCAGGTAAATGCGCGAGCCAGAGGTGCCGATGGGCGAGTACTCGGCATCGCCAGACTCGACCACCGGCACAATCGGGCCGGCGATCGCGCGCGTCTGATCGCGCAGGTCGAGGTAGTGCAGCTGGTTGTTGTTCTCGGCGCCCCGGTAGGTGCGAATGAGCAGGTATCGGCCGTTTTCGGAAACCGTGGCGTTCACGATCCACGCCGGCTGATCCAGCCGCTGGTAAATCAACGTGTCCGCCGACTGCGGCGTGCCGAGCTGGTGGTAGTAGATCGCCTGGCCCGCCAGCGGCGCCTCAAGCACCTTGTGCGCGGGAGGTTCGGGATAGCGGGAATAGAAGAAGCCGCGCGAGTCGTGCGTCCACGACAGATCCGAGAATCGCACCCAGCGCACCTCATCGTCGCGATCGGCGCCGCTGACAATGTCGCGGACGCGGATGGTTTCCCAGTCCGCGCCGCCGGTGGCGCTGGCATAGGCCAGCAAGGTCGCATCGGGTGACGGCGTGTAGTGGGCGAGCGAGACGGAGCCGTCTGGCGACAGGGCATTGGGATCCAGCACCATCACGGCCGCGCCGCTGATGCCGTGGCGCCGGTAGACGGGAGCTTGGCGCTGCAGGCCGGTGTTACGCGAGTAGAACAGCGTGCCGTGTTCGATGACCGGCACGCCGGTGCGCGCGTAGTTCCAGAGTTCGGTGAGGCGGCGGACCAGCGCCGCGCGATGGGGCAGGGAGTCGAGGTGGGCGCGGGTGACGGCGTTCTGCGCCACCACCCACTCCGCGACCTCGCGTGACTCGAGGTCTTCCATCCAACGGTACGGGTCGGCAACCGCGGCACTGCCGTAGGTATCAACGACGTCGCCTGTGCGGGTGGGCGTTACGCGCGCGAATGGCATCAACGGCTCTTCACGAACGCCACTAGCTGGCGCTGATCCGCTGCTGACATCGCGGTGAACCGCCGGCGCGCTGCGTCGGCTTCGCCCGAGTGGCGCTCGATGGCCGCGGCCACCGAGCCGGCCGATCCATCGTGCAGATGCAGGTGGCGGAACCGGATCCCCCAGAGCGGGGCAGTTCGCATCTCGTGCGGCCCGGCATCGCCTTCGGGAATCCCGTCGCCGGTGCCAATGTCGTGGAGGAGAAAGTCGGAATAGGCGCGCGCCGTGCCGACCTGGGGCCGATGGCACGCCGCGCAGCCCACCGTCGCAAACCACTCGCGGCCGGCCTCCGTGTCGGTGGTCGCTGGCGCCGGCTCCGGTTCCGGCAGCGACTTCATGAAGGTGGCCAGCAGGTCGATCGAGCGTAGTCCGGTGTCGACTTGCCGCTGGTCCTCCGGATCGGCATGCGCTTCGCACTCCCGCACCTGTGCCGCTGACAGGCCCAGGACCGCGTCGGCCGGGTAGTGGTCGTTGGTGACGCCCATCTCGTGAAAATACGCCTGGGCCGCGAAACCCAGGAGGGTCGCTTGCTGCGCTTTCCAGCCGAACCGCCCGATGCGCGATTCGCCGCTCTCCAGGTCGTGGACTCGTGCCGCCCGGCCGCTGACGCCGTCGCCGTCGCGGTCGTCGGGATCTTCGAGGGCGAGCAACTCCGCGTCGCTGATGGCTTCAATCAGCCCTGAGCCGAACGTGGTGGTCGGGAGCCGGCGCGAGAAGACGTTGGCGTCGGCCGGAATAACTGCCTGGCAGTCGCTGGCGAATGCGAACAGCGGTACGACCAACCCGCCACCGTAACTGTGAATCGTACCGTCGGTATTGCGGCGAGCGACACGAAGGGTCGTGACGAGGCCCGAGCCGCCGACCGTGGGCACGCCATGGCACGATGCGCAACTGGTGGCGCTGAACGCAGGCCCCACGCCCTCGTCGGCGCCGCTCAACGTGACGAACGCGTCGACGCCGGTCGACGCGGCGCTCGTGGCGTCGATGGTTGTGAAGTGACGCCGGTACTCTCGCACGGCCCACAGCCCGGCGCCCGTGCTGATGGCCCCGGCCACCGCGCCGGCCATCAGCAAGGCGAGACGTATCTTCACGGGCTACTTCACGCGCGCCAAGTCGACGACCGCGTCCCAGGTGAAGCGGACGAAGCGGTAGAGCTCGCTTTCGAGAATGCGTTCCTGGTCGCTGTGCGCGCCGAAGCCCTTCGGGCCATCTTCGCTATCGAGCGCGGGGCCAATGCCGTAGCACTGCATGCCCTTCTGCCGCAGGAAGGCCATGTCGGTGGCACCGGTGCTCATGGTCGGCAGCGTGATCACCTTGTAATGCTTCGTGATATTGGCCTCGATCGCCTTGAAGGCATCGGAGTCGAGCTTGGCGGTGGGCGTCGGCGGTCGCGTGTCGCGCGCGCCGTAGCTCACGTCCACCTGCGGGTCGTTGACCACCTGCTTCACCAGCTCCAGGAACTTGGCGGGATCTTCATCCGGCGCCAGCCGGGTGTCGATCGTCGCGGTGCCCTCGGACGGAATCACGTTGGTCCGATAGCCCCCGGTGATCATCGTCGGTGACAGCGAGGTCCGCAGCATCGACCAGTGGCTCGGTTCGTTCTTGCGGAGGTAGGCGTCGGCCGGTCCCGAGATCTTGGGATCGGGATTCAGCACGTCGCGATAGCGCGCCGCTTCTTCGGGAGTCGACACCGTCGCCAGGCGCTTGAAGTAGGCGGCCGTGGTTTCGTTGATGCGCATGGGCGGCGTCCACGCCGCGATCGCGCCGACCGCTTCACCCAGGTGGGCGAGGGCGTTTGATTCGAGCGGTACCGAGCCGTGGCCGGCGACACCCTTGGCGATTACCGAGATCGCGCGGGGGATCTTCTCGACAGTCTGCACGCGGGCGAACTTCACCTCGCCGCCGGTGCGCGTCACGCCGCCGCCTTCGGCATAGCAGAACTCGGCGTCGATCTCGGCGAAGTGCTCGTTGGCCATGAACTGGATGCCCAGCCGCGACGCGCCTTCTTCGCCGGCTTCAATCAGCAGGATCACGTCGCGATCGAGCTTCACGCCAAGCCGCTTCAACATCAGCATGGTCATGACGTTGGCGACGACGTTGTCCTTGTCATCGACGGTGCCGCGGCCGTAGACGTAGCCACCATCGAGGACGCCGCCGAAGGGCGGGTGAATCCACTTTTTGGGGTCGACGTTGACGGTGTCGCTGTGAGCCATCAGCAACAGCGGCCGCTGCTTGCCGCTGCCCTTGATCCGCGCCACGAGGTTGGGCCGGTGGGGCTCGATTGCGAAGGTCTGGACGGGAATGCCTTCGGCCTCGAGCACCTGCTTGAGGTAATCGACCACCGGCTTCTCGCCGCCTGGCGGGTCGGTGGTGTCCATCTTGACGATGGCGAGGAAGTGGCGCAGGGTCTCTTGATCCAGCTTGCCCCAGTCGGGCTGAGCCGGGGTTTGTGCCCCGAGGGTGGTGGCCAGCAGGGTAACGGTCAGCAGGGCTACGCGCATGGCCAGTAGCCTAGCATGACGTCGCTATCGCACGACGCCTCGCCGGGCACGCACGCGATACGTGCTGTTTGCCACCTTCACCCGCACGGTGTGCAGCTTGCCATCACCACGGCTCGCCGGGGTGTAGCCGATCATGTATTGGTGGTTCAGCTCGTCGGCGATGCGTTCGGTCGCCGGGCCGAGCTCGGCGGCGCTGCGGACGATCTCCGTGTAACCGCCGCCCTGGCTGGTGAGCTCGTTCAAGGTATAGGGATTGATGCGCGTCGAGTTACGGGCGTCGAGCGAGTCGATGCCGATGGCATAGAGGAAGACGTCGCTGCGCAGCAGTTTTTGCTTCAGCATGGTCGGTGTCGTGTCGCTGGCGGTGTCGGCGCCGTCCGACACCAGCAAAATGGCGGCGCGTGGATGCATCCGCGATTCGAACAGCGGCAACGACACGTCAATGGCGTCGTAGAGCGCGGTGCCGCCCGTCGGCCTGATCTCATCCAGCTTTGCGCGCATGCCGCCGCGCTGCGTGGTCCACGGCCCCAGCATTCTGGTCTCGTGATTGAACCCAAGCAGCGCCGCCTCGTCGTCTGGCTTTAGCAGCGCGTCGAGGAAGTTGGCAAGGGCGCCGCGGGCATCGGCCATACGCTGGCCGCGCATGCTGTCGCTGATGTCGAGTGTCAACGACAGGCTGATCGGCACGCGTTCTTTCGTGAACTGTGTGATCGGTTGGGCAACGCCGTCTTCTTCAATTGTGAAGTCGGCTTGCTGCAGAGTGGTGACCAGCCGGCCATCGGCATCCCGCACCGTCACCGCCGTCGTGACCAGCTCCGACGCCGCGCGAAAGTTGTTGTTGCGCAGATCGATCGGCCGCTGTGGCAGCACCAGCGGAAGCAGCAACAGATGTGCGACGAAGAGCTTAGTCAGCAATTCTTAACCCAAGCCCTCCGCCGAAGCTACGGCGGACAAGCAAGGCCTACTTCACGAAGTTATAGAGCGCGCTTCGCGTCCGCACGAACAACTCGCCATCCGCAGGCACCGGCGTCGCGAACACTTCGTCGTCCAGCGTGTTGACCTGCACCATTTCCCAATCGCCCTTGGCGGTGACGATGGAGATGGTGCCGTCCTGGCTGGCGAGCCAGATCTTGCCGTCAGCGCCAATCGGCGAGGCAAAGTACTTGTCGATGGCGCCCTTGAGACGGCCCTGCTTCAGCACGTTGCCGGTCTTCGGGTCGAACGACAGCAGGATGCCGCTGTCGTTCACCATGTAGAGCACGCCTTGGTACAGCACCGTTGACGGCACCTGAGGCACGGGTCGCAGGTACTTCCACTTCACCGCGGTGGCGGTCATGTCGCCTGAGCCACCCAGGGTGATGGCCATCAGGCCGTTCTCGGCCGCCAGCATGGCGCGGAACACGTCCCAGTCCTTGGCGTCGAGCTTGGCGTCGCGGTTGCCGTCGAAGGCATCGAAGCCGGATTCGGGACGCAGCATGCGATCCATGCGCTCGGTGGCGGCAGGGTTCGACACTTCATCGCGGCCCACGAAGCCGTCGCCGTTCTTGTCGAAGCGCTTGAGGCCGGTCGCGAAGTCGACCGTCGGAATCTGCGTGCCGGCCTGGTTCTGTCCGAAGCCCCAGCCGTTGACGTAGAGCGTGTCGTCGTCGATGCTGGCCACCGACTTCATCTCGCACGCCAGCCCGCGCACCCACCACAGCTTCTTGCCGTCGGTCAGCGAGTACGCCGTCAGTTGAAACGACTCCGGCACCAGGATCTGTGCGGGGCCGGTCTTCGGCCGCCAGATGGTGGGGGTGGAGTAGCCGGAGATCACGTGCGGGCGGGAAACCTTCCAGCGCTGCTTGCCGGTCGTCGCGTCCACCGCGAGCAGATACGCGTCGTTGTCCTGATCGACCGGCAGAATGAGCAGGCCGTCTTCGAGAATGGGCGACGCGCCGAAGCCGTAGAACATGTTGAACGGCCCGAGCGGCAACCGCCACCGTTCCTTGCCGTCAGCGGTGTAGCTGATCAGACCGAAGTCCTGGAAGAAGGCGTAGACGTTAGTGCCGTCGGTCACGGGACTCGGTGACGCGGGTCCGTTCACGTTCTCGCGCCGGCCAATCTGCAGGCGCGGCACTTCATGCTGCCACAGTTGCTTGCCGCTCTTGCGATCGAGCGCGAGCACGAACAGCTTGTAGGCGTCCTTCTCGGCAGAGTGCGCGGTGAGGAAGATGTGCGAGTCGGTCAGCACCGGCGATGAGTGCCCATTGGGCAGGTCGGTCTTCCACTTTACGTTCTTGGTGGGCCCGAAATCGGTGGGCACATTGGTGGCGTCAGAGACGCCCAGTCCGTTGGGACCACGGAAGCGCGTCCAATTGTCCGAGGCGGCGAGTGAAACGCCGAGCGCCGCCGCCAATCCCACCACTAGTCCCACGCGCAGCTTCAACATGCCGCCATCTTAGCGCTACCAGGGCGTTGGCTTGTAGTCCTTCAGGAACTGGCCCCATACGTGATTCCCTGTGTTGAAACCCGTGATCAGTGGCGCGACGATGCGGGCGCCGCCGTCGATGATGTCGAGCGGCGGATGAAAGCGATGGTCGGCGGTCTTGCGGGTGGCGATCTCGATCGGATCCTCGTCGGTCACCCAGCCGGTGTCGACGCTGTTCATGTGAATGCCGTCGTTGAAGTAATCGGTGGCCGCAGTGCGTGTCATCATGTTGAGCGCCGCCTTGGCCATGTTGGTGTGCGGATGCCTTGTCGTCTTGAAGGCGCGGTAGAACTGGCCCTCCACCGCCGACACGTTGACGATGTGCTTGTCGCGTTCGGGGGTGCGGAGCATCAGTGGCTTCAAGCGCGCGTTGAACAGGAACGGCGCCATCGCGTTGACGAACTGCACTTCCAGCATCTCGACGGTCGGCACGTCGGCCAGCAGCATGCGCCACGAGTTCTGGTCGCGCAGGTCGACTTGCTGCAGATCGTTGTCGAACCGGCCAGTGGGGAACAGGTGCGAGCGCGCCACCAGCTCTTCATCGAGTAGCGGCACCTGCGACAGTTGGGCGGCGGCCACCACGCCCTGGCCCTGGTCGGCCAGCGCCACGACGCGATCGGCATCGCCGAGCAGCCGGCGGACATGCTCCGGCTGATCGCGCGACGCCGCCAGTTCCGCGTCCATCATGTGCGCGTAGAACTCAGGCGGTCGCCGCACTGTCTGACAGGCGTTGTTGATGATGAAGTCGAGCCGCTCGCGGGTCGCGTTCATGTCGCGGCAGAACGCCTCGACGCTGGGGATGTGGCGCAGGTCGAGCCCGTAGATCTCCAGCCGGTGACCCCACTCGCCGAAGTCCGGTTCTTGCGCGTAGCGCTCCGCCGAGTTGCGAGGGAACCGCGTCGTCACGATCAGGTGCGCGCCGCAGCGGAGCAGTTTCAATCCGGCCTGGTAGCCAATCTTCACGCGTCCGCCGGTCAGCAACGCGACCCGCCCACGCAGATCCGCGAGTTCGGTGCGCGCCGCGAAGTTCTGCTCTGCGCACTCGGGGCAGAGCTGATCGTAGAAGTGATGAAGCTGGGAGTACGCCTGCTTGCAGACGTAACACACGCGATCGACCTCGGGCGCACTAAAGTGCGCCCCTACGCTGCGACTCCCGGCTCCGGGCGCACCGACGTGCGCCGCTGCGTCGGCGGGGGGGAACACGTTGGGCGTGGTGATCATCGGCCGGCGTCGCAACGCGCGGATGCCGGTGTCGTTCAAGACGGTTTCGGCCTTCCTGACGCCGTCGGCCTTCGTGGCTTTCTGCCGCTTCCGCTTGGCCTGCGGATCGATCTCCGACAACGTCGCGATCGCGCGGTGAAAGCGATGGCGATCGTCGGTGGGAAGAAACCGCAGAAGGCTCCGGTCGCTGGCGATTCGCTCCAGCCACGCGAGCGCCGCAATGGCTTCAGCGTCTGCGGCTGGCTGGTCGTTATCCTTGGGTAGCATCGCGGGCGCGGAGCGTAGCCTCAAGGGCCGGAATGGCGGCGATGTCCTTCGGCCGGTTGGCCGAACGCTTACTCGCGATGATTCGTTCGAGTGGCAAGACCTTGATCACGATGCCGTCCACCTTGTGCTCGATGGCCCGGAGGTACTCGGACGCGAAGTCATCAAGCCCACTGGCGGTCAGTACCACGTCGATGCGGTCGAGGCCCTCGCCACCAATTCCAGGAGGGTGCATGCCGAATGACGGGATCCAGAAGCCGCCGGCATCGCGAGCCGCCTGATGAACGGCGTCGTCTCCCAGGCGTTCGAACCAGAGGTCGAGGTCCTGAGTGCTGACCGGTGCACCTTGCAGGACCGCTGCGCCGAGTCCAATCACGAGGTAGCGAACCCCGCGTTTGTTCAACGCCGTCAACAGCGCGCGCTCAGCGTTGGTGAGAGCGAAGTCGTCCACGTTGCAAGGCCGCGGCCAAACGCTGGGTTGGATTCAACTGAAGGCAGCGCAAGGCGTGGTAGAGATCCGAGATGTCGGATTCTGGATGCTGTTGCGCGATCGCGTGGGCTCGTCGCCACAGGCCTTCCGACCGGATCAACCACTGCTGCTGATCGGGCGTCAGCTCAGGCAGATCAGGTGTCCAGAGGAGCTCTTCGGGCGGTCGCGACACCTGTCGATCATACCGTAGCGCGGCGTGGCGGGATCGCGTATACATACATGCCATGGAACGTCGCGAATTCATCGCCACCTCATTGCTTGCTCCCCTGGCCACCACTCTGACAGCGTCGGCGGCGTCGGCTGCGGTCGACACCGGCGCGCAGCCGCGACCGTCAGCCGCCAGGAAGATCCTGATCGCTGGCGGAGGTTTCAACACCGCCTTCATCCGCTACATGGCGGAGATCACCGGCCAGCCGCGGCCCAAGTTGCTGTACCTGCCGACCGCGTCTGCGGATTCACCCACCGGCATCATCAGCTGGTACCGCAACTGCTCGCCGCTGAACGTCGAGGCCTCGCACCAGATCAGCTTCATCGCCAGCACCCAGCAGGCCCGTAGTTGGGAAGAGGTGTTCCTTTCGGTTGACGGCATCGTGTGCTCGGGTGGCAACACGCTCAACCAGCAGGCCATCTGGAAGGCACAGGGCATCGACGTGATCCTGAAGCAGGCGTGGGACCGCGGCATTGTGCTTGGCGGCGCCAGTGCGGGTTCGTTGTGCTGGTTCGAGGAAGGCACCACCGACTCGCGGCCGAAGGAGTTGTCGACGGTGCAGGGCCTGGGCTTCCTCAAGGGCAGCCACTCGCCGCACTACGACGCGGAGCCGGGCCGCCGGCCGCTGTACCAGAAGCTGATTGGCTCGGGCCAGATGAAGCCGGGCTACGCCTGCGACAACGACGCCGGCATCCATTTCGAAGATAACACCGTGACGCGCGTCGTCTCCGCGCGCGCCGGCGCGAAGGTGTATTACGTCAGCGTCGAGGGTGGGAAGGTCGTGGAGAAGGTGATGGAGCCGGAGCGGATATGACCTTTCGGTCGCTCTGTCTCGCTGGTTGCCTCGTCCTCTTCGCCTCGGCCTCCCACGCCGATGTGGTGAAGCTGGTGATCGAGAAGCGCGAGGCGTTTGCCAATCAGGGCCGGCCGTACGAGAAGTTGACCGGCCGCTTCTACGGCGAACTGGCCCCCGGCCATCCTCTGAACGCGATCATCACCGACATCGAGCACGCACCACGCAACGCGCGCGGCCTGGTTGACTACTCGGCGACGTTCACCATCCTGAAGCCGGTGGACATGACCGGCGCCACTGGCGTGCTTGTCTACCAGGTGCCGAACCGCGGGCGCGGCGGCATTGAAGGCGGCGGATACTTTGCCGATTTTCGATCGCAAGGCCATGTCCTGGTCGCAAGCGGATGGCAGGCCGACATTGCTCCGGGCGCCGGCATCGAGACCCTCGTCACGCCGATTGCCAGGAACCCGGATGGTTCCAGCATCACCGGCCCCGTGATGTCGCGCATCGCCGACGCGCCCACCGGATCCCTCACGCAAACGATCATTCGTGGCCGGGTGACTGGCACGGCCACGCCGGCCAGTTTCGACACGACCAAGGCGACGCTGACGCGACGCGCGTCCGCGGCTGGCAGCCGCGTACCTCTGCGGGCCGACGAGTGGGCCTTTGCCGATTGCGCCACGACACCGTTTCCGGGGATGGCCGCTCCGGACAAGGTGTGCCTGAAGGGCGGCTTCGACCCCGCGTCGCTCTACGAGCTGACGTACCTCGCCAAGGATCCGCCGGTTCACGGCATTGGCTTCGCCGCCACCCGCGATCTGATCGCGTTCTTGCGACACGGATCCGCCGGCAATCCGTTGGGCGCGGTTGTTCGTCACACCATCGCGCAGGGTAACTCCCAGTCGGGCAACTATCTGAGAAGTCTGCTGCATCTCGGCTTCAATCAGGACGAAGACGGCCGCCGCGTGTTCGACGGCATGAACCCGAACATCGCGGCGCGCCAGCTGGCGATGAACATCCGCTTCAGCGCACCGAGCGGTGCGGCCGAGATGTTCGAGCCCGGCAGCGAAGGCCTGTTGTGGTGGAGCGACTACGCCGATCAGGCGCGCGGTCGCCAGGCCGGCGGACTGCTCGCGCGGTGCCAGGCTACTGAGACGTGCCCGCGTATTGTCGAGACCTTCGGCTCGGCCGAGTTCTACTCGTTGCGGGCCTCGCCCAACCTGGTCGGCACGCGCGCGGACCGGGACATTCCGCTCCCGCCCAACGTCCGGCGTTATTACTCGCCGAGTACCCGTCACGGCGGTGGCCAGGGCGGGTTCTCGGTGGATGTGCCGATCGATGCCTGTTGCGTGTTGGCATCGAACCCCAACCCATCGGCAGATACGAATCGTGCGCTGCTGCATGCACTCGTGGATTGGGTGGCGAAGGATGCGCCGCCACCGCCGAGCCGCTATCCGAGGCTGGATCGCGGCGACCTGGTGCCGCCGACCCAGGCCGCCTTGGGCTTTCCGCTGATTCCCGGCGTCTCGCTTCCTGACGGCGTGATCGTGCCGTTCTACGAGTACGACTTCGGCCCCGGCTTCAAGAACGCCGACGTGTCAGGTGTGGTGTCGCTGCAGCCGCCCATCGTCCGGCAGACGTTGCCGATGCTCGTGCCTCGCATGGATGCCGACGGCAACGAACTGGCCGGTGTTCGCAGCGTGCTGCTTGACGCGCCGCTTGGTACGTACACCGGATGGAATCCAATCGCTCGCGGGTTCTTCAGGGGCGACATCCAGGCGCTTGGTGGCGGCTTCATTCCATTTGCGAAGACCACGGCGCAACGCGTGGCTTCAGGTGATCCACGTTTGTCACTGGAAGAACGCTACGGTTCGCACGAGGCGTATGTCGCGCGCGTCAAAGCCGCCGCCGCGCGAGCGGTGGCTGAACGGTTCCTGTTACCGGAAGATGCGGAACGGTTGGTGGCGCAGGCGGAGAAGAGCAACGTCCTGCGATAGCGTCCCTCGGAGCCAGTTTCGTCAGTGAGGCTGGCCGTCGCGGAGGCCCGCCAGCGCGGCCAGCAGGGGGGCGGCCTGCTTCAGGTGCTCGGCGAGCTTCTTCGTCGGGCTGCCATAAACGTAGTACGACGCGCTGTCGCCAGATACCTCGAACGTGCCGAGGAGGTTGGCGGACGTCACATAGTCCGTGGTGGACCCTGGCTGGCTGACTGCCGAGGTTGCGCGGAAGCCAAGCAGCGCCTGCCGGAGTTCAGGCGAGAGCACCGTGAGTGCCTTCTGACTCTCGCCGGAATAAAGGTGATAGGCGGCGTCGAACGGTCCATCGCCGGTGGGACGGGCGGCCGGTGCGTCGTGGAACATGCTTTCGAGGTCGCGCATCAGGCCGGATGGTTGCAACCGGAGCGCGACCACGACCGGCTGCGTGGGACGCAGCGTGAGCACGGTGAGCTGCGTGGGCGTTCGCCGCGCCCTGCGAAACGCCTTCGTCCGGACGGTTCGGGTGGCCAGTTCCGCCGGCACCCCTGCCACCACGCCTCGCGCGAGCACACGTTGGTGGAAATCAAACCCTTCGGCCGTCGTACCCCGCGATTCGGCACCGCTGGCGATCACGGATAAGCCGAGCACGGCCGCCGTTTCGCCGACGTCTTTCTGCTTCAGGCGCGACAGCCAGTACAAGGCGAACGCCAACGCGGCCAGGCCGATGAGAACCGGGATCATCGATCACTACACTCGCCGATAACGGGATTGCATGAATTCGAAATAGATGAAGCCGAAGCGTGCGTACCAGTCCGCATTGTTGTAGAAGCGGGCCTCGCACTGCCCGATCTCTTCGAGTGTCCGTCTCAGCACCGCGAGCATGTCGGCAATCTTGCGGTCATAGGTGGCGTCGAACTGCGTAAGCGAGGCGGCAATCTTGGGCTTCTGAAACTGCCAGACGAGAGCGGCCTCGCGGGTCGACGGCGCCAGGTTGTCGCCGAGCGCCGTGGCCGCCGTGGCAAACCGGTGGGTGGCGTCGAACACGGCCCGCGCCCGCGCCAGGAGTACCCGCGAGCGTCCCAGCTGTTCGTACGGCCGTTCGAAACACTCCTCGCAGCCGTCTCGTGTCAGGCAACTGGCTGGCACGGGCGGTGGTGAACCACCGGGGTCGTCCAGCGCGCTTTCGACGGCTCGATCGACGTCGCCCAAGGCACCGTGCGCATCGACCGCGCCCGCCACGGTACTGGCGCCGCCCGTCACGCCATAGTCGTGCGCCCAGTCGCCGGCGGTGTTACGCAGGCCATCGACCGCGTCGGTCCAGGGAATCCCGGTCTGCGCCCTGGCGGCGGTGGGCCACAGCGGGCAAACCAGCAGCGTCATCAACAGGACGCGGTTCATCATCAGTGTTTCCTTCGACCCACGGCGATGGCGCCGAGCGCGAGCAGGCCAGCCAGCAGCGCGGCGATCACCCAGTACACAACCGGCGTGCCCGGCGCCTCCGAGGCCTTGGCGGCGGCCTCTGGCGGCGTCGCCGGCGCAGCAGCCGGCGCTCTGGCGGCGTCTCTTGACACGAATGGCGGGTTCAGGAACTTGTGGACCGGAATTTCCTTGCCCTGTAGGACCATCAACTGGAACTTCTGGCGCCCGGCCGTGCTTTGCACCAGCGCCATGGCGCCCCCTTCGGTCCGGTATTTGATCTCGACCAGGCCATTCGCCCCCGTCGCTTCCGTGCGATCCCATCCGGTAGACAAGTCGTTGCGCAGGCGTACCGTAAACGTCGCACCCGGCTCCTTGGCGGCGACGACGAGGACGCATCGGCTGAACACGGTGCCGGCGGGAATGGCGAACGCGACACCGGCGGTGTCGGCTTCGCCTTCGTAAAGCGCGACCTTGCCCGTGTCGGGAAACGGCTGCGTCTTCAGCCATTCGATCGGGACGACACGCGGTGGCGCGGCGGCTTGGGCGTTGGCACGTTCGGCCCACGTCACGGCCACCAGCAGGCATACGATGAAACGGCAGCTCGCCGACGGCATCGTGAGGCGGATTATAGATCAGGTCGATCGGGTCCGCGGTGACGACGGCACTACGGTGTCGCCGCACCGCGGTCTGATATTCTCTCGGTCGGGAAGACAGACCTATGACACTCACAAATCTGAAAACAATTGCCGCGTCCGCCGCCGCCATTCTGTTCACCATCACGGGCGCCGCCGCCGCGCAGGCCCCCGCGCCCGCTGCCGGGCCGCCGCGTCCGGCCATGACGCTCACGACGTCGGCCTGGGCCGATGGCGATCCCATTCCGGTGAAGTACACGCAGGCCGGCGAGCAGGTGTCGCCGGAGTTGAAGTGGACCAACACGCCGCCGGGCACAGTGTCGTTCGTGCTGCACATGCTCGACCCCGATGTCGCGCGCAACAAGACCACCGAGACACAGGTCCACTGGCTGGTGTGGAACATTCCGGGCACGGCCACCGGGCTGCCCGAGGGCGTGCCGAAGGGCGAGAAGCTGGCCGACGGCAGCCTGCAGACAAGCGCGAGCGGCCCGGTGTACCGCGGCCCCGGCGCGCCGGCCAGCGGACCGCCGCATCACTACACTTTTGAGATCTACGCCCTCGACACCAGGCTCGACGTCGGTCACGGCGCCGATGCCTTCGAGACGCGCGCCAACGTGATGAAGGCAATCCAGGGGCACATTCTCGGCAAGGCGGTCTACGTCGGACTGTTCAAGAGGCCGCAATAGCACGCGGCAGGCCAGCTCGGCGCGCGCCTGAGATCGCATGAGCCTGGCGGAGATCATGGCAGCCGGCGTCACGGCCTTCCTGGCGTCGGTGGCCGTGGTGCCCTACCTGTTCGATGCGCTTGGCCAGGGCCTGATGCCAACTGCCTCGCTGGCAGCATCGGCGGCCGTCGGCGTGACCGTGGCCTGGTCGGCGAGGCGCGGGGCCCGCGCTGGTTGGTCAGACCTGGCCGCCTGGGCCGGCGTCGTCGCCGTGGTCTTGGCGTGGCTGTTGCGCCTGGCGTGGCCGTCGCTGCTCCCGCCCGGACATGGATCCGATCTCACCCATCATCTCCTGCTGGTTGATTACATCGAGCGAGCCGGCCATCTGGTTCACGATCGCGCGCTTGAGGGAGCGATGGGCGAGATGGCGCACTACACGCCAGGCGCGCATGTGATGGCGGTGCTCTTCGGCGGGTGGACGGGCACCGACGGATTTCATGCGTTTTACCCGCTGATTGCCACGTGCGCCGCGATCACGGCTGGCTTCATCTTTCTGATCGCGCGTCGCCTGCGCCTGCCGGTGCCGTTTGCGGTCGCCGCGGTGTTGCTGCTGCTGCTGCCGCTCGACTACTTCGTCGGCGCGTTCACGCACGACGCGTTCCTGGCCCAGGCGATCTGCGCGTGCTTCAGCGTGGCGGCCTGGTGGGCGCTGGTGGCGTGGGAAGAGCGGCCGACAAAGGTTGCCGCGGCCCTGTTCGGTCTATTCACCACGGCGCTGTTTCTCGCGTGGCCGGTGTGGGTGGGGCCACCGCTACTGGTGTTTTTCGGGTTGCTGGCGCGACGCCACGTCGCCGTTCGCTGGCGCGTGAGCCATCTGGCCATCGCCATGATTCCACTCGCGCTGGTCGCGGCAGTTCATGCCGCGGGCCGTCTCGGCTGGGCCTTGATCATTCGGACCAGCGGCGCCGTGTTGAAACCGTCGTTCGCTGTCATCGGCTGGCTGTTTCCGCTGCTGTCGGCCATCGGGGTGGTCGTCGCCATGCGCAACCGCCGCGCGCGGATCACGCTGGCGTTGCTGCTCGCGATTGTCGTGCAAGCGCTGACCTCGTGGTTCATGTCCGCGGCGATCAAGGCTGAAACGCCCTACATGGCGTTCAAGATGGGCTACCTCGCGGTCTACCCGCTTGCCATTCTGGGGGCCCTGGCGCTGCACGCGGCAGTCGCGCGCGCCGCGATCCCGGTGCAGACAATGGCGGGATGGCTGGTGGCGACGCTGATGTTGATCACCATTGTACGCCCTGCCATCACCGCGCCGCGACCGGTCCCAGTGGTCTCGACCGATCTCTACCAGGCGGGCCGCTGGATGCGGGAGCGGGTTGGGCCGTCGTGCGCCGACTACCTGGTGGGCAGCGCCGATACTGCGTACTGGTTGCACCTGGCCGTGCTGGGCAATCCGCGCCGATCAGAACGGACCGCCGAGATCGATCGTTTCGATCCACGGCAGGTGATGGGGCAATGGGTGGCGTCGCTGGGCCGTGGCTACGCCATCGCCGATCTGCGGACCTTGCCCGGCGAAGTGCGCCGCCGGGTCGAGGTGATGGCCGAGTTTGGCAGCGCGGCCGTCATTCGCCGCCCTGGTGGTACAATCGGCGGTTGTGATTTCCGTTAATAACGTCTCCATGCGCTTCGGCTCGAAGGTGCTCTTCGACGAGGTGACCACGGCTTTTCTCGCCGGTCGCCGTTACGGCCTCACCGGCCCCAACGGCTCCGGCAAGTCGACCTTCATGAAGCTGCTGACCGGCGAGTCACAGCCGCAGAAGGGCGATGTCGTCCGGCCGAAGAAGTTCGGTGTCTTGCGCCAGGACCAGTTCGCCTTCGACCAGCTGCGCGTCATCGATACGGTCATCATGGGCAACGCCCGCTTGTGGAGCGCGCTTGAAGAACGCGACGTGCTCTACGCCAAGCCGGAGATGACCGAAGCCGACGGCATGCGCCTGGGCGAGCTGGAAGGCGTGGTGGGCGAGGAAGACGGCTACGAGGCCGAGAGCAACGCCGCCATTCTGCTGCAGGGTCTGGATATTGCCGACCAACTGCATACCCGGCTGATGGGCGAACTGCAGGGCGGCCAGAAGGTGCGCGTGTTGCTGGCGCAGGCCTTGTTCGGCGATCCGCAGGCGCTGCTGCTCGACGAACCGACCAACCACTTGGACCTCGACTCGATCCACTGGTTGCGCGACTTCCTGCTGCGCTACAACGGCACGCTGATCGTGATCTCGCACGACCGCCACTTCCTGAACGCGGTCTGCACGCACACCGCCGACATCGACTACCAGACCATCATCACCTACACCGGCGGCTACGACGACATGGTGATGGCGAAGACGCAGATTCGCTCGCGCCTCGAGTCGCAGAACGAGCAACGCGACAAGAAGATTGCGCAGCTGACCGACTTCATCCAGCGCTTCTCGGCCGGCACGCGCTCCAGCCAGGTGCAGTCACGCCGCAAGGAAGTCGAGCGCCTGCAGACCACCGAACTGGCGCGCTCGAACATTCAACGCCCCTACATCAAGTTCACCAGCCATCGTCCCTCCGGTCGTACCGCGCTGGAGTTCGAGGGCATCGCGAAGTCGCACGGCGCCCTCGATGTCATCTCCGACTTCAGCGGCATCATCAACCGCGGCGAGAAGATCGTGCTGGTCGGCCGTAACGGCACCGGCAAGACCACCATGCTGAAGGCGCTGTTGTCGGACGCGCCCGGCCTGACACCCTCACCAAGCGACCTCGACGCCGGCAAGATGAAGTGGGGCCACGAGGTCTCGATCGGCTACTTCCCGCAGGACCACACCGGCGAGATTCAGAAAGGCCTCACGGCCGCCGCGTGGCTGCATCAGTTTGATCCCGACGCGTCACGGCAGGACATTCACGGCCTGCTCGGCCAGATGCTGTTCACCGGTGAAGAAGGCCTGAAGCCAACCGAGGCGCTGTCGGGCGGCGAGACCGCGCGACTGTTGTTCTGCCGCATCATGCTGCAGAAGCCCAACGTACTGGTGCTGGACGAACCCACCAACCACCTCGACCTCGAAGCGATCAACGCGCTGAACATTGCGCTGCAGAAATTCGAGGGCACAGTGCTGCTGGTCACGCACGACCAGGACCTGATGGAAGAAGTCGGCACGCGCGTGTGGCACTTCGACCACGGGCACGTCAAGGACTTCAAGGGCGCCTACGAAGAGTACGAGGCGTCACTGCCCAAGGCTTAGTGAGTCGCCGCGTGGGCGATTGGCCCCACGCAGCCGGCGCGCACCACCTCGATGCGCCGATTGATCGCGCGGCCGAGATCGCTGTCATTGGCGCCGATCGGCCGCGTCTTGCCGTAGCCCTTCGCCGACACCTTTGATTTCGTGACGCCGTGGTCCACCAGCCACGTGGTCACGGCCTTGGCGCGCGCGTCAGACAGCGCCTGGCGGGCCGCCTCACCGGCGGCGCCGATGTTGTCCATGTGCGCCTGCACTTCAACCGCCGGTGCTGAGCGGCCTTTCAGCGCCTCGGCCAACTTCTCGAGTGACGGAATCGCCTCGGGCCTGAACGTCGGCCGATCGAGGTCGAACTGGATGCTGTAGGCACGGATGCGACACGCCTTCGTCAGCGCCAGGGTCCAGTCTTCCGCGCCGACATCGGCCACGTTGACCTGATACGGGCCGCCGGGTTCCTGCGTCATGCGCGCATGAATGGCGCGGCCGTTGGCCGAATACTGCGCGGCGACGTTCACCGTCTCGGGCTGGATCGGAATCGCCTCGAGCTTCGTCACGTCAATCAGCTTCCAGCCGGCCGCAAACAAGGCATCCCTCAACACCGATAAGAACACGATGGCGGTCTGGCTGCCCGGCCGGTCGTAGGTCTTCTGCAGGTACGACATGCCGGCGAGCACGGCCTCGTGATCGGCCGTCGCCGGGCGCAGCTCGAGCGGCTCCTGGATGCGCCTGGTGGAGAGCAGCCGGGCGCCCGGGAGGGCAGGGAGGTAGGGGAAGTCCTGGCCATCCGAGACACGCTCTGGCGTCGAGCCTGGCGCAGGGAAGACCGCGCCTGGTGGCGTCTGCGGCCCCTGACCACCCGCGATTGCCACCAGACCGATCACCACTGCCGCTGTGCCTAACGTTCGCCACCCCGCCATCCCCCGATAGTAGCGCGGTGACTGTTTCTCAGCGCCGCTGGAATCTCAGGTCCCACACGCGGTCCTGCGTTACGCTCATCGCGTTGACCTTGCCGGCGGCGTCGCGCCGGAATGTGACGATGCCGATCGAGCCGCGGAACGTGTCGCGGTCGATGGCCGTGAGCGCCATTGCCGAGTCGGGTCGGCGCCTCAGGACGAGCACGCCGCTCTCCACGGCTGCGTTCAGCTCGACCTCTGCCTCGTCACTCCAGTAGCCGCCGCTCAACTCCGCAAGCTGAGCGTTAGTTGGCGCGGGAGTCATCGGCGGCACCGGTGCGCTGGGCGTCGTCGGTGTGACCGGCTTCAGCCCGGAGAGATAGAGATCAGACACCAGGTTGGCGGATCGCGTGGCATCGCCGGTGCTGACATTACAGAGCACCGCGACCGAGGTGTGAGAGTCTGGGAACCGGTTGAGGTGCGCGCGATAGCCGGCCGTCGAACCACTGTGGAAGATGTTGCGGACGCCGCGATAGCCGCCAACGAACAGGCCCAGCGCGTAATCCAGCGGCCGACCGTCGTTGAACCGGCCCGCCGTCGACTGGGTGGTCACGAGCGCGCGGTCGCCGACCGCCGGCGTGACGAAGTTCTCGTTCCACTTCAGCAAGTCGCCGACCGTGGTGAGCAGCCCGCCGTTGCCGTGGACGTTCTCGAACGGCATGTCCAGGTGATAGCCGTCGCTGGCACTGGCGTAAGCGATCGCGCGGCCCTTGACCACGCGGGTGTGATCATCGCGCCACGACGTGCGCGTCATGCCGAGTGGTGCAAACATCCGCGCCTGCGAGAACGCCGCGAACGACATTCCGCTGACCCGCGACACGATGATCGCGGCCAGGTTGAAGCCGGTATTGCTGTACGACCATTGCGAGCCGGTCGGGAAGTTCAAGGCCTTCTGGCGACTGACGATGTCGAGGACGTGGGCGTGGGTGTACTCGCGCGTGGTGCGCGGCGCACCGGCAATCCCGGCGACGGCGCCCCAGTCGCGCAGCCCGCTGGTGTGGTTCAGCAGGTGGCGAATCGTCAACGGCGCGCCGTAGTCGGGCAGTTCGGGGAGGTACTTGCGGACTGGATCATCCACGCTCAACTTGCCGTCCTGGGCGAGCAGCAGCACGGCCATCGCCGTGAACTGCTTGGCGACCGACCCGGCCTCGAAGATGGTCTCGGCCGTGTTCGGCACGTCGTGTTCGAGGTCTGCCATGCCATAGGCCTTGGTCAGCACCGTCTTGCCGCCCACCGCCACACCCACCGCACACCCCGGGGTCCCGGTGGTCCACCGGGCGAAGATCTGGTCGACCGCTGCGTCCGGCGGGCGCAGCGTCTGCGCCCGCGCGCTCACAGTGTGGATGGCGCCGGCCAGCACGAGGCCGGCCGCTGCGGCAAGCAGCAATCGATGTGTCATGAAGCGAGATCCTACGCCATATAATCCGTCGCGATGGTTGTAAAGCTGTTGGTCGGCGTGCTCGCGCTGTTCAGTCTCGAGCAGGCTGTGCGGGACGTCCTGCTGCAGGCCACCGACGACTTTCGCGCCGGACGCGTCGAGCAATCGTTGATCGGCTTCGATCGCGTGGCCGCGATGGTGCCAGCCGAAGCGCCGCAACTGTGGCAGCGGGGCATTGCCCAGTACTACGCCGGTCGCTTCCGCGACTGCCGCGACATGTTCGTCTCGCATCGCACCGTCAATCCCGCCGATGTCGAGAATGCCGCGTGGCATTTCCTGTGCGTCGCGCGCGCCGAATCGCCAGCGGCGGCGCGCACGCAGATTCTGCCGGTGGGTCCTGATGCGCGCGCGCCCATGCGCGAGGTCTACCAGATGTTCCAGGGCCGCCTGACGCCGGCGCAGGTGCTCACGGCGGCCGGTACCGATCCGTCGGCCCAGTTCTTTGGCCGGCTCTATGTCGGACTGTATCTCGAGGCGACCGGCGATTCCGTGACGGGCCGCCAACATATCGCATTCGCGGCCCAGGATCGCTTCGCCGGCGTTGGTGGCTACATGCACGACGTCGCCCGCGTTCACATCCAGCGAGAAAAGTAGGGAGAGCTTCACATGCGTCGAGCAGCAATCGGCCTGGTCCTGGTCCTCGCGTCGGTCAGCGTGCTGGCGCAGCAGAACCGCATCGACATGGTGACCCCGAACGCGCCTGAGCTGGCGGCCGATGGCCCGCTGCGCATCGGCGTGCGGACCATCCAGGTCACCGGCAAGAATCGGGCGGACATCCTCAACACCAAGGAGGGCGCGCCGGTCGCGCGTTACGACCGCACGCTGACACTCGAAGTCTGGTATCCCGCAGTGCTGGCGGCCGGGCAGCAGCCGGGCGGCGAGTATCGCGTCATCACGCGCGACCCCAGCGTGACCGCCACCATCCACGGCCGGGCCGTCCGTGATGCGGCGCCACTGGCGGCGAGTGGTGGATATCCACTCGTGATCATCTCCCACGGCTATCCAGGCAATCGCTATTTGATGAGCCACCTCGGGGAGAACCTGGCGACCAAGGGCTTCGTCACCGTTTCGATCGATCACAAGGACAGCACTTACGACGACCAGAAGGCGTTTGGCAGCACGCTCTACAACCGGCCGTTCGATCAGTTGTTTGTCCTCAACGAGATCGATCGCCTTGGCCAGCCTGGCTCTGGTCACTTCCTCGGCGGCCTGGTCGATGCCAGCCGCACCGGCATCATCGGCTACTCCATGGGCGGCTACGGCGTCCTCAATGTGATCGGCGGCGGCTACAGCGATGCCAGTGTCGCGGGCGCGCAAGCGCCACCGAACAAGCTGCTCGCCGAGCGCGCGGCGTCGAATCCGGCGTATCAGCAGGCGCGCGACCCGCGCATCAAGGCCGCCATCGCGGTCGGCCCCTGGGGCATGCAGGGCGGTTTCTGGGACGCCGAAGGCCTGAAGGGCATTCGCACGCCGGTGCTGTTCATCGCCGGCAGCGCCGACGATGTGTCCGGGTACGAGAGGGGGACGCGCGCGATCTATCAGGGCGCCGTAAATGCGGATCGCTACCTGCTGACGTTCGTCAACGCCAACCACAACGCGGCGGCGCCGATGCCCGCACCGGCCGAGACCTATCGCTCACCCGGCACCACTGCGCCGGGCTTCTCGCACTACGCCGATCCGGTGTGGGACACCACGCGCATGAACAACATTTTTCATCACTTCGCGACGGCGTACTTCGGATGGCACCTGAAGGGCGAGGCGGACAAGCCGGTGTACTTCGACGTGGGGCCCAACGGCAAGGACGCGGTCTTTTCAATGGATCGCGACGGCAAGCCCACCGCGACGCACACCTACTGGAAGGGCTTCAAGCGCGGCACGACAGTCGGGCTCATTCTCGAACACGCGACGCCGTAGCACCAGGTGCCAGGCGGAGACGGGTGGCCCACCAGCGGCGACCGTGATACCGTGCCGTCATATTTCCAGCAATAATGACGCCATGGTAGACACTCCCTATTCGCGCAGCCTGACGCCGCCGCGCGAGAGCTTCTTTCTGTTCGGGCTTCGCGGCGTGGGCAAGAGCACGTGGGCGCGCCAGCGGTTTGCCAAAGCGAGGCACGTGAACCTGCTGGACGAGGGCGTGTATCACTCGTTCCTTCGCGATCCGTCACGGTTCGCCGAGGAGCTGCGCGAACGCCCCCGCGGGTCGTGGGTCGTCGTCGACGAAGTGCAGCGCCTGCCGGCGTTGCTCAACGAAGTGCATCGCGCGATCGAAGAACAGGGTCTGCGATTCGTGCTGCTTGGATCCAGTGCCCGCAAGCTCAAGCAGGTGGGCACCAACCTGCTGGCCGGTCGCGCCGTGCGCCGGGAGATGCATCCGCTCCAGCCCGACGAGATGGGCGCGGACTTCGATCTGGCCGACGTCCTGCGCTACGGGAGTGTGCCGCTGATCTGGCGCTCGGCGCGCAAGCCAGACAGCCTCGATGCCTATGCGCAGCTCTACCTGCGCGAGGAGATTCAGGCCGAGGCATTGGTCCGCAACCTGCCGGGCTTTGCGCGCTTTCTGCCGATCGCGGCGCTGTTCCACGGTCAGGTCATTAACACCGCCGGTCTGGCGAGAGACGCGGGCGTCGCCCGGACCACGGTGATCGGCTATCTCGACATTCTGCAGGACACGTTTCTGGTCAGCCTGCTGCCGGCCTACGAAGCCAGGCTCCGCGTCAAGGAACGCAAGCACCCCAAACTCTACTGGACCGATCCCGGCATCGTCCGCGCCATGAAGCGTCAGTTGCAGGAACCGGTGGCCGAAGAACGGGGCCCGCTACTGGAGGGGTGGGTGCACGGCTTGCTGCGCGCGCGCAACGCCTACGTTGGCCTGTACGACGAATTGGCGTACTGGGCGCCGAGCCAGGGCGGTACCGAGGTGGACTTCCTGATGCGGCGCGGCCGGGCGTTCACCGCGATCGAGGTCAAGACCACGACCAATGCGAACCAGACACACATGGCCGGTCTTCGCGCGATCGCCGAACTGCCTGGCATCAAGCGCCGGCTCCTGGTGCACATGGGCCCGCGCTCATTCACCACCGCCGACGGCATCGAGGCGTGGCCGGCGACGAGGTTCGCCGAGGTAGTGGCGGAGGGGCGACTCTAGCCTGGCTTTAGCTGGCGTGCGCGACCACCAGCAGCGCCGCGCCCGCTTTCGCGCACGACGATCGGCCCACGGTTGGGAGCCTCGCGCGCGCGGGTGCGCCCGCGTTACATGACGCGGAAGTTGCGCATCATCCCCATGTCCTCTGCTCGAGGAGTGGCAGTGGTAGACCGGCAGGCGATCGGGTAGGCGGAACGCAGGTCCAGTGCGATCCCTCGTGCGGAGCGTCATGATTCGCAGCGGCGCGCCATTCGGCACGGGCGCGTTGCTCCCCATCATGCCGCCGCGGTTCGCGTCGCCTTCCGGGTAGGCCAGGCTGTCGAGATGGACGTCCGTGCCCGGGCTGAAGGCCGTCAGGTCCAGCAACACGTCGGCGCGCTGGCCAGGCGCCAGCGTCAGCACTCGCAGGTTGATGGCACGCTCGAGCAGCCCGCCGTCGCCGCCGATCAGCGTCATGGGCAGGTCGCGGCTCCACGTCCGGCGCCGACCCCGCACTTGGTGCGGTCTGCCTGGCGAACGCCGTGCCGCCCGAACTGGTCGACGGACTGAGGCAGCCGGTGACGCCAGCGGCAGAGGAAAGGCTCAGAAGACGAATTAGTTCGCGGCGGTTCATGGTGTGGCTCGCCCTTCCCCGGCCTCTTCCACCGTCCGCCCATCGCGGATGTGATACAGGCGCTTGAACGTGGGAATAATTTTCTCATCATGCGTGACGACGATGATCGCGGTCTGGTACTGTCCGGCCAATTGATGAAGGATGCGCATCACCGCGAGGCCCCGTTCGCTGTCGAGCGGTGCCGTGGGCTCGTCAGCCAGAATCACCGGCGGCCGGTTGGCCAGCGCCCGCGCGATCGAGACGCGTTGTTGTTCTCCGCCGGAGAGCTCCGCCGGGAGCGCCCTGGCCCGGTGCGACACGTCCAGCGCCTGTAGCAGATCCGTGGCACGGGCACGAGCCTCGGCATTGGGCCGGCCCGCCAGCATGGGCAGGAGCGCCACGTTGTCGGTGGCATCCAGAAAAGGGATCAGATACGGCGCCTGGAAGATGAAACCGATCTGATCCCGCCGGAGCACTCGAAGGTCGGCGATCCGCCATCCGTCGTCGTAGATCACACGGCCGCCCAGAGTCATCCGCCCGCGCGTCGGCTCGATCACGGCGCCCAGGCACTTGAGCAGGGTGGTCTTGCCGGAGCCGCTGGGGCCGATCAGGCCCACGACCTCGCCCGGCGCCACCGACATGTTCACGTCCTTGAGCGCGTCGACGGCGGTCTCGCCCTCACCGTAGCGCTTGCTCAGGCCTTCGATCCGGATGCCCACGCCGGTGCCCATGTCAGCCACCAATCGCCGCCGCCGGGTCCACCTTGAGCGCCGCGCGAATGGCCAGCGTGCTGGCGAGCACGCACACGATCATCACAATCGCGAAGCCGCGCACCGCATCGCCAGGCTCGAGCAGGACGTATCTGGGAAACGCCGGTCCCCAGAGCGTGGCGGAAATCTTCCCGACGGCGAAGCCGATCAGCCCGAGCCCCAGCGCCTGTTGCAGAATCATGCTCGCAATGGTGCGGTCATGGGTGCCGATCAACTTCAGCACCGCGATCTCGCGGATCTTGCCGAGAGTCATCGTGTAGATAATGAACGCGACGATGGCGGCGCTGACGATCGTCAGAATCGCCAGGAACATGCCGATCTGCTTCGACGCGGTGGCGATCAGCTTCGCCACCAGGATGTCTTCCATCTGTTCGCGCGTAAACGCCTGCAGGTGCCTCCAGCGCTTGATCTCCTTTGCTACTGCCGCAGGCGGGTGGCCGCCGGCCACTCGCACCAGCACGGCATTGACGCTGCGGTTGCTCGTCTGCGACGCCTCAAGGGCTTCAAGCAATCCAGGCACGCCGGCGCGGTTGAGCGACGGATTGGCGGCCGTCCGCGCGCGCTCGCTGATGATGGCGTCGTTGTCCTTGAGGAACTGGGCCTCCTGCGCGTCCTTGAGCGGAACGAACACCATGGGGTCGCCGCCGGACGACACCATCCGGCGGGTGAGCCCCACCACCACGTACTCGTGACGGCGGATGCGGATCCGATCGCCCAACGCAAAGCCGGCGCTGACGTCGACCACGGCGTCGTAGTGACTGCGCGTGACCCTGCGGCCGGCGATCAGGTAGAGCGGCTCACCGGGCCCGCCCGGGACGAAGCCCACCACCATCGCGCGCACGTCGGTACCGCCTTTGCGTACCTGCATGGTGAGGTACGTGACGTTGGCCGCCTGGGCCACGCCGGGCATGCCCAGGATGCCGCGATACACATCGTCTCGAATACTGGACGGCTCGGCATAGGGACCGAGCGTGTCTTTCTGCACGACCCACAGGTCGGCGCCGCTGTTGTTGAGCAGCACCTTCGCATCGTCCACCATGCCGCGATACACGCCGGCCATGGTGAAGGTGACGCCGATGAGCAGACCGAGGCCCAGGCCCGTGAGGACGAACTTGCCCCAGGAGTGCAGGATGTCCCGCCCGGCGAGGCTGATCAACGGGCCGCCCCGCCGAGTGAGGCCACTATCCGGATCCGGCTGTCCTCGGTGAGATCGCGCTCGCTGTAGACAACGATGGCATCGCCGGCGGCGAGCCCATCGAGGATCTGCACCGCACCGTCGAGGCCCTCGGCGCCGGTCGTCACCGGCGCGAATCGCAACTGGCCGTTCGCGTGAATCCAAACGCCGGCTTGGGCGCCGCGAGATCGGAGACTGGCGTTCGGGATGACCAGCACCTTCGACACCATGGGCAACCGCAACGTGACTTCGGCCATCTCGCCGGTGGAGACCCCTGGGGGCAGGGGGTCGAAGGCCACCTTGGCGAGTCGCTCCTCCGTGACGCTGTCGCTGGTGGGTTCGAGGCGCGCGACGCGGCCTGCGAACGACGTCAACGGACTCGACCGAAGGGTGATCTCTGCCGGCAGCCCCACCCGGAGGCCTGTCGATCGGGCCTGGTCGAGGCGGAGCGCGATCCAGAGGCTCCGCGGATCCTCCAGCGTGAGCACCGCCTGTCCGGCGACAACGGTAGACCCCGCTTCGGCGGCGCGGGACGTGACAATGCCATCAACGGGCGCCAGCAGCCGGACGTTGGCGCGCTGCTGCCGGGCCCCGCCGAGGTCCGCATCGAGCCTGGAGATGTCCCTGCGGACTCCTGCCAGTGCCGCCTCGGCGACGGCGAGCTGCGCTTCCGCCGACCTGAGTTCCTTCCGCACGGCATCAACAGTGCTTTGGCTCACCACGCCGGCTTCGCCGAGGGCCGTCGCGCGACGCGCTTCGGCGGCGGCCAGCTCCTGCCGGCTCCGGGCGTCGCGTTCCTGGGCTTCGGCGGCAGCCACCGTGCTGCGGCCACGCTCGGCGGCGGCCACGGTGGACTCGACGCGGCTGTCGAGATCGACGGGCTCCATTTCGGCCAGCAGTTGCCCCGCCTTCACCGTGTGACCCACATCAACCAGCACGCGCTTCACGCGTCCGGCCGCGGTGGGGCCGATGAGGTACGAGCGCTGCGCCTCGACGGTGCCGATTCCGAACAGGGCGGGCGACACCTCCCCCACCGTCACGGTGGTCACGGTCACCCGGATCGGAGCCAGCGGGCCGCTTTTCGTGGCGACCCAGCCAAGCGCCACGAGCAGGGCCACACCGAACGTGGCGAAGAGAACGGCGGGACGGCGGTTCATGCGATCTCAGAGATGCAGGTCACGCGAAAAGGTGACACCGCATTTTGGCGCGCAGAAGGCGAGCGCCGTGTCCAATGAAGACGCGGGGATTCTCAGCCGAGGCGGTCGATAATCGCGCGCGCCATCCGCTCGGCTGAGCCGGGGACGATGCTCAAGTAGAGTTCCGGCTCGATCAACTCCAACTCCATCAACAGCGGCCCGCGCGTCGTCTCGACGATGTCGACTCGTGCGTAGGCGCAGGAGGTGGGTACGTGCGCCATGACCGCCTCGCCGAAGGCGAGCGTGATGGCCGGCGGCTCGACCGGCTCGACCGTACCGCCAAAGTCCTTCTGCACCCGGAAATCGCCGGACTTCGCGCGCTTCGCCACCGCGTGGCTGAACGCTCCGCCGGCGTAGACCATCGACAGCTCGCCGCGGTCGACAATCTCGGAAATGAACTCCTGGACCATGGCGCCCGACGCTCGCGCCGGCGCCAGGTCATCGTCTGACGGCAATGCATTCGGGCTGATCAGGAACGTCCCATGAGCCGTGGCGCCGATGCGAGGCTTGAGGACCGCTTGCGTCCAGCCTTCCTCGCGAAGAATGGCGGCGAGCGAGTCAGCATCCGGCTTCTCGATCCAGCGACTACGAGGAATGGCGATGCCGGCCGCTTCGAGACCCTGCAGATAGACCTTGTCAATGTTGCCGAGCGCCACGTCGGCCGGGTTCAGCAGCGTCCGGCGCGAATCGGCCATCGCCGCCAGCCAGGCGCTGAACATCGTCGGGACGCGATGAAAGTCCCAGGTCGATCGCAAGACGACCGGATCAGAGGCCAGGTGGGTGTCGGGATCGATGTCGGTCCAGGGTTCGGGCACCACCTGGTAGCCAAGTGAGCGCAGTACGTCAGCCAGGGGCTGGTCGTCGGCGGCGATGAAAGGCTGGGCGGCACAAGTGGCGAAAACGAGATGCACGTGAGAAGTCTACAGCCGGAACAGCCGATTGAACTTCACCACGAACGCCCGGTTGCGGAGCGACGTCATGTTGGGCTTCGCCTCGGTATCGAAGTCGTCGGTGTAGACGACGAACAGCTCGCTGCCTGGACGGTACTCCCAGCGGAAACGGACGTTGCTGCCGATGGAGTTGCCGGCGGTGTTGTACTGCAGGATGCCGCTGACGAACATGCGCGGGGTGATCGTGTAAGTGCCGCGCGTGCGCATCACCCTGGCCGTGAACGATCCCTGCACCAGGTCGACCCAGTTGATCGACAGGCTCGGCTCCAGTGAGACCTGCGGCGTCACCTGGATTCGTCCGGAGTTGAGAAAGATGCTGTGGCGATCGCCGTTGTAGAACGGCCCGAACTCGTAGACCAGTTCAGCCGACGTGCGCCGCTGCTGACCGGCGACATAGCCAACCCGCGTGGTGTGAAAATCGTAGCCGCCAGCCGGCAAGACGACCCCAGGGGAGATCGCGAACGGCCGCACCAGCCGCTCGAAGCTGTCGGTGTAGGTCACGCTGGCGAGGTCACTGTTGGTGAACTCGGTCTCGAACCGGCCCACACCCTCGCGCGTGTCGAGACGATTCTGCGTGTTGGTCGTGTAATTCAGGCTCGCCTGCGTCGTCATGCGCCGCACCCTGCCAAAGTCGGCCGGCCTCGCCGCGTAGCGCAGCTGGCCAAAATTGCGACGCATGTCGGTGCGGCGCACGAAGCCGATCTCCGGCAGGAAGTTCGGTTCGACCACGAGGCGTTCGGCCTGCACTCCGTACTTGTCGGCGTTGTAGTCGAAAAAGCCGCGATAGCTCAGGTTGTTGCCGGCGCGGCCCTCAGTACGGGTGCCGGCCAGGTAGGCGTCGAGGCGGACGTTCTGGAAGAACGACATCGTCGTGTCCAAGCCGTAGCCATCGTTGGCGCCGACCCGCCCCGGAGTGGCGGTGCGGTGCGTGAACATGGCGCCAACGGCGCTGCGCCTGAGGATGTCGCGCTTGGCGCGCAGCACGGTGAAGTTGGCGCGTTCGATTTGCGCCCCCTCGTTGTCGCCGGTCTGGACGTTGATGGCGCCGAAGGTGAACTTGCCCGACTTGCCATTGACCCGGCCACCCACGCGCAACGGGATTACCGTCGACCGGTCAAGGCCGATCCGGCGGCTGAAGAACAGGTACGGTGCTTCGCCGGTGCCGGCGGCCAGTCCGGCGCTGGCGCGACCGGCAAACGCGAAAGTGCCCAGGCCCTCGAGGAAGAATTCACGCTTCTCCGGGAAGAACAAGTTGAAGCGGGTCAGGTTGACCTGCTGTTCGTCAACCTCAACCTGCGAGAAGTCGGTGTTAACGGTCAGGTCCGCGGTGATGCTCTGGGTGATGCTGTACTTCACGTCGCCGCCGACCCGTGCCTTGCCGTTGTTGGAAACGGCCGGTGACACGGTGTTGTCGGTCGAGACCTCGGTCAGCGCGTACGGCTTGAACTCCAGGTTACGGCTGGCCGATGGCGCTTGCAGGCCCTCGAGCGTGCCGGCCGCCGAGATCTTGAGAATGCCGCGGAAGGTGGTCAGTGCCCGAGGCACCTGCGCGAGGTACGACCACTCGTTCTTCCAGCGCACAACGCGCCGCAGGTTGATGCCCCAGGTCTGATCACTGCCGGGCTGGTAGCGCAGCGACTTGAAGGGGATCACCATCTCGATGGTCCAGCCGCCCTCGAATGTGCTGGTGCGCACATCCCACACCGTGTTCCAGTCCGCGTTGGGCGGACCCTCGTCCGTGATTTGGCTGTCGGCCAGCCCGCCAATCGAGTTGGCAGAGAAGAAGTAGCCGTTGCGCTTGTCGTGAAAGGTATCGAACAGCACCGCGAAGGTGTCGTTCTGCCGCAACTGAGCGGTGTCGCGCCGCATTTCGTTGGCGACCCGCCGTTCCGGGTGGCTCTCCCAATTGCGCGCCGCCACGTAAATCTTGTCGTCGTCGAAGAAGATCCACGCCTCGGTCTTCTCGGTGGCCGGCTTGAATTCGTCGGGTTCCTGTTGCACAAAGTTGGTGATCGCCGGCGTGCTGCCATAGACCGCTTCGTCCAGCTTGCCGTCAATGCGCAAGGGTTCGCTGACACGGTTGGCGCGGACCGTTGGCGGCTGGGTCTGGGCCAGCGCGGGTGCCGACGCCGCGAGCAGCAGGACCGTGAGGGCGCGGTGCCACATGGCAGGCATGCTACGGCAGTGACTTGTAATTTGCAAGTGACTTGGGATTGGGACTACACTGCGAGACGTGCGACGACGATCGAGCTGCCCGGTGGCCTGCACTCTGGATGTGCTCGGCGACAAGTGGTCGCTGCTCGTAATCCGGGACATCGCTCGCGGCAAGCGACGCTACAGCGAGTTCCTCGGCTCGCCGGAAGGTATTCCCACCAACATCCTGGCCGATCGGCTCAAGCGGCTGGCGGCCAAGGGCATCATCAAGGGCCATCGCTACAACCAGCATCCGCCTCGCCTCGAGTACGCGCTCACCGTCAAGGGCGAGGAGCTGCGCCCGGTGGTGCGGGCAATGTTCGACTGGGGCATCCGGCACGCCGGCGGGCGCACCCCGCCCCCGGTGCCCGCCTCGACCCCTTAGGTTGGGGCCAGTCGCTGTCTCGGTTATAATTCACAGACATGACGCAGTTGTATTTCCAGAAAGGTTTCGGCCTGAAATCCGAGGTCGGGCCCGTGCTGGCGCGTACTTACGAGAGCCAGGTCGTCGAGCGCCTGAAGATGCTTGGTTACCAGGCCGAGGCGGGTGGTGTGTCCATCAAGCTCGCCCGCGAGTTCGGGTTTTGTTACGGCGTCGACCGCGCCGTCGACTACGCCTATCAGACCCGCCAGAAGTTTCCTGATCGTCGCGTGTTCCTGTCGGGCGAAATCATCCACAACCCCGACGTCAACCAGCGCATTCGCGACATGGGCATCGAGATCCTCGAAGACTCGCACGATCCCGAGGCGCGCTTCGTGCGGGTCACGCGCGAAGACGTGGTGATTCTGCCGGCGTTTGGCGTCAGTGTCCCCGAGCTCAATCACCTCAAGGCCAAAGGCTGCGTGCTGGTCGACACGACGTGCGGCAGCGTGCTGAACGTCTGGAAGAAGGTGCACTTCTACGCGCGCGATGGCTACACCGTGATCATTCACGGCAAGCACTATCACGAGGAAACCCGCGCCACTGCCTCGCAGGCCCTGACCCACCCCAACGGCCACTACTTGTGCGTGCGCGACGTCGCCGAGACCGAGCGGCTGTGCGAGTTCATTCTGGGACGCCGGACGGCGGCCGAGTTGATGGCCGAGTTCCGAGAGGCGGCCAGCCCCGGTTTCGATCCGGATCGCGATCTCCAGCGGATGGGACTGGCCAACCAGACCACCATGCTGATGAGCGAGACGCTGAAGGTGCAGGAGACCCTGCGCCGCGCGCTGGTCGCTCGCCACGGCGCCGGCCACCTTGAGCCGCACTTCCGTGCCTTCGACACCATTTGCTCGGCGACCCAGGAACGACAGGACGCCGTGCTCGACATGCTCAAGGACGGCGGTCTCGACGCGATGATCGTGATCGGCGGCTACAACAGCAGCAACACCCAGGCCCTGGCGCGGATGTGTGCGCCCAGGGTCACGACCTTCTACGTCGATAGTCCCGCCTGCATCGAGGAAACTTCCATCCGCCATCGACCGGTGGGCGCGGCTGAGGAAAGCCGCACCGACGGCTGGCTCGCTGCCGGACCCCGGACGATCGGGATCACGGCGGGGGCGTCGACCCCCGATAGCGTGGTCGGCGAGGTGCTGGTGCGCATTCTCGCCATGCGGGGATGTACGGTAGCCGACCTGGTGGCCCCGAATGCGGCCGCGGCCGGAGCGCAGATATAGCTGATGGCGAGACAGACACAGCCCACCGAACTCACCCTGACCCTCGCGCCGCAGCGGCGTTTCGAGGCCATTGACGTCAACTCGCGCATCAACCAGGAGGCGGGCGCATTACTCCGCCGCCATAAGCGCGCGTTCTACACCTCGTTTCACACTACCGCCGGCTATCTCGACCAGAGCCTGTCGGTGCGGATGCACCACAGCCAGGACCTGGTGTCGCAGTTCTTCAGCGCCTTCCATACGCTGTTTCCGCAGGGTGGCGAATACCGCCACGACCAGATGGAACTGCGCTCAGAGCTGTCCGAGGAACAGAAGGTCGTCGAGCCGCGCAATGGCGACTCGCACCTCACCTTCATCGGCGCCGGCATGCGCAACTGCGTGACCTATCGCACGCGTCCCGATTCGCCGGTCTACTTCATCGAGCTCGACGGCAAGAGCGAGGCGCAGATGCGCAAGCGCAGGACCACCGTCGTCGCCTACGATCACGAAGAGATCGTCGCGCGCACGTCGATCGTCATTCCGGTTTCAAAGCATCCCATCGATTCGGTCAACCTCGCTGATCCGCGGCTGGGGGTGCTCGAGCGCATCGACGAACTGGTCAAGCAGGTCGGCATCGACCGCGCGCGGGTCGACCTGGTGGTCGATCCGTCGGAGCGCAACGTCGGCATTACGGTGAACGAGTACGAGACGCTGTTGATGCAACACGACCTGGTCGAAGTGTTGCGGGATCCGCTGCGGTTTGCCCGCGCCAAGGCCAGCCACATGGTGGCCGACCCGTTCTCCATCCCGGGCAAGACGCTGAACTACGCGAAGTACGATGCGGTCCGCGTGCTCAATTCACTGATGGAAGCGCTGCGGATCGATGCCGGCGCATTCGAACGGCTGATGGCCAAGGTGATGTCGCTGCCGGCCCGCCGCTTCTTGCGCTCGCGCCGCGTCAGCTTCCTGGCCGGCACCGATCCCGACACCGGCATGCCGCGCGTGCTGCGCGGCACCTACCAGAGTCCGATCCTGGTCCAGTGGCAGCCGGCTGAAAAGCAGGAACGACGCATCGACGTCGTCGTGACACAGTTTTCTTGACACCAGGAGGGCGGCACGTCAGCCGTCACTTGACACCAGGAGGGCGGCACGTCAGTCGTCACTTGACACCAGGAGGGCGGCACGTCAGCCGTCACTTGACACCAGGAGGGCGGCACGTCAGTCGTCACTTGACACCAG
>ENA-ORBV01001262-ORBV01001262.1-microbial-mat-metagenome-genome-assembly--contig:-NODE-1262-length-56865-cov-5.311703_pt1 | contig 56865 bp, 33 predicted proteins | sample MGYA00237777_ERZ505514 | MGnify/ENA primary metagenome ERZ505514 (study PRJEB26160, sample SAMN06269048) | microbial mat metagenome | isolation source: Oligotrophic lake microbial mat | place...
CTACACCTCTCTATTCGTCGGCAGCGTCAGATGTGTATAAGAGACAGAAATATGTTTGTTTCTCGTCTTCTTTCTAATCCTCGCGTCGAGTCATATATAAAGTAATAACTGATGCCATAAAGAGCCGCGCCTTAACGTTGGCGCAGCATTCGCCTGTTCAGGACCGAACATGCCTCGTACGTTGTGCAATCAATGGATGCAGAACATGCTGCAGAATCATCAAAGCAACAGCTCCCGGGCCGGCACAGGGTTTCGCAGTTGGCCTTCACATAACTCGTAGACTTGTCGTCGCATGTGCCGCCAATTTCGTCCTTGATGGCACCCCCTTCCGTCAACGACAGCTCTTTCCGCATCAATTCACAGTCCCTGACGTAGGGTACACAATTTGCCGCGGAACTGCACGACTGGGAATCAGTGCGCCAACAGCATGCCGCCGCTTGACAGTCGACGCGACACCTCCCCAGTCCTTGCATTGTAACGATCGAGGCTGCCGCACAGGTGTCCTTGAGATCGCTCGGAGGGGCTGGAGGACCAGGAATCGCATTCGAATTTCCGCTATCAGCGCCGCTGCTACTAGTACTTTCAGTTTGTGTCATGCCCAGGAGATTTTCACACGGCGCGTAATCCCCGCAGTTTACTGCAATCATTTCGTTGGCGCATTCATCTTCTGTGCCATCAGGGGCCCAACAACATGAAGCCTTGTAACAAGATTCCTCGCAGAAACCTCGACCTTCTGGATTGTTGTTCAATGTTTCAAGCGAGCACCGAAGCTGTATATCTGAGGGCGCCGCTGGAATGGTTGGCGCCTGGGTGCTACTGGTACCACTGTCGCTGTTCGAAGTTCCGCCAGTGCTGGCACTACTGGTAGGTGCACTTAGCGCAAGCCCATGGTCTGTGCCTTCAATCTCATTCAAGGCGGGCACCAAATGTTCCTTACAGGGTATTTCATAATCGGCACACTGCGGAGCATCTGGGCACACAGTCGGGTGACCCTCTTTCCAACAACAGGCTCCCGCAAGACATTCTTTCTCGCATTGAACAATAAATTCTCCTCCATTCACCGTCAATTTCAAGACATCCTGTGAACACATAATCTGCAGATCGGAAGGCGCATCAGGGACATTGGTTTCGATTTGAACGGGTGGAGATGTGGGAGGAGGTGTCGGCAACGGCGTCGGCGCGGCGGTGGGTCGGGCTGGAGCCACTGCGGTTCCTCCCGTTTCTAGGCTCTCGAGAGCATTGACCAAATTGGTTCCACAGGGTTCCTGGTAGGCGGCACACTCGGCCGCATCAGGACAGATGGTGGGATGGTTTTTCTTCCAGCAACATGCTCCCAGCAAGCACTCCCTCTCGCATTGTACAATGAATTTTCCACTGTCCACGGTTGTTTTCAAGACGTCTGGGGAACATGTCAATCCAATCGTCTGTGCTGCCGCTGGCACCTGGGTAATAACATGGGGGGCCAATGTTTCGCTTTGTTCAGGAACATAATCAGGAGGTGGCTCAAAGATCGTTTGAAAGACGGAACATGGTTGTTGATAGGCAGCACACAGCGAATTATCCGTGCAGGGCAGTTTCGCATTGGGTTGCCAGCAGCAACTTCCTTTCAAACAGAGCTTCTCACATTCCACCAATGCCTCTCCTCCGGTGTCTGGGTCCGTAATGCGATCGTGAGCACACGTTTGCGCCAAGTCCGAGGGCGCTGCGGGAATGACACCATCCAGATCTTCAGATTGTGGTGGTGCCGTTTCTGTAGTTGTATCATGATCTCCTCCCGCTGCTGTCTCCAAGCTATTCAAAATAGCACAGGATTGAGTATATTCGTGACAGGCTTCGGCTGGATAGGTGGAAATGCAACTGGCAATTCCAGTTTTCCAGCAACACTCAGCTGTGTTTTTGAAAAGAGAATTGGGTTATATACGTGAGCATGGAATGACGTCTTTAACAAGGCGCGATTTTACCCCCCGACACCATGACACGGAAAACAAATATTTTCAATGATATACATACCTTCCTTGCATTTATCTTGACAAATATGAAGACTAACTTCTTCCATTTCGGCTGGATCACAATACACATTCAATCCTTTGGGTGCTTCCGGAAAGGGCCAAGTCTTGGCAGCATCGGGCGAGGCCGTCTCGGTGGGTGCCTCCTCCTCGTCATTTAAAAAGTCACAAACTTCCTTGTAGTTGCCACAATTTTGAAGCGATTCCTTGGAACAAGCCACGGTAATGGTCTTGTCCCAACAACATTCTGCTTCGGCACATCCCTGGCGACAATCCAACGCCACTTCATAAGCCGTTCGATCACAGGTGGTCGTCAATCCCGCCGGAAAGAGTGGGACTTCCATGACGGCCGTAGCGTCTTCGTTGTCATTCCCACCACTGGCTGGCAACACCGTCAAAGTATCTTTCCATTGACCACAGGCCTGTGCAAAGGGCAAACAATGATCTTTGGTCTCCTCGGTACAAACAAATTCCCCGTTGGGATTCCAGCAGCATTCGGCTTTCAAACACGCCGAGACACATGGTTTGGGCAATTCGATTTGATTGTTCACTTTGGCGGCACTGGAGGGATCGCACATGAAATTCAAGGTCAAGGGCGCCAAGGGAACTGGTTGCGGTGTTTGTTTGTTAAAGGCATTGTTGTTGTTGAAGGATTCAAATTTGTTGCCCACGCCCGCCATGTAGAGAATCAAAGCGACCAAGCCAAACAAAAACAAGATAAACATCAACAGGGCACCCCAATAATATTTGAGAAAGTACACGACTTTTTCACATCCTCGGCGTTTTTCAATATTACTGCTGTCATTGGAAAATCGGTTAAAGTTGCGTCGCTTGTCTTCCAAATCGACCGCTTCCATACTGGAATTTCCTCCCTCTCCACTCCGCATACTGCTGCATTCATCTTGAAACAATTCTTCGCCATAGGACTTTAAATTGGCCAAGGGATCATCGGGATCGATATTGGCACTGGGGGTATCCAATTGCAAGAGGGAATCTTGTTCTTGTTCGGGCGCCGGCGGCGTTGGCTTTTTAATGTATTTATTGTCCGCATAGGAAGCGTAGGCGGAGGGAACACTGGGATCATCATAGTAATTGTCGGGTGTCACTTTGGAAAGGGACGATTGAGCATCTTGGACGCCCAAGGCCGACATGGATTTGTTGGTGCGGTCATTTAAATATTTACTGCCGCCGCCGCCTCCATCACTTCCACTCCCCGATCGACTGCCACGGCGTTTTTCTTTTTTGTCTTTTTTCCGACCCTTGGTACTGCTCCGCCGGCCAGAAACATATTTCAACCCCGAAACACTATTATCTCGGTTGCTTTCATCACGGCTACTACTATGAAAGGTCCTACGCCCACTGTCGCCGCCCGGGAGTTCAATGCTGTCATCGTCGCTCATCTTGTTTGTTTCTTCTTGTTTTCTCTCGTATTTGCAACAGTGTGGATGTTATCCCAGCCAGGTCTTTTTCCGTACGTTTGAATTTCCAAGGCAGATAGATATACTGTATTAACTTGTTAACCTGCTGTTGTAGCTCACTCGACTACTTGATGAAAGAATACAAACGTAGTCGTAGTAGTCTTGCAACTATTTTTTTCAAGATGGTTGCTAATCACAGGAATTGTCAGGAACGAAGACTCTTATCTCCGATCCAAGCGGTTTTAAAAGCTAGTAGTATCTCAACAGCCTGTATCGTAGTCGTACGATACCCTGGTACAGTAACTCACTGTTAGTATCGCGCCAACGTACTAGTATCGCTTGGACCGATCGGAAAGTGAGAGCTCTGTCGTGGATAACTTTGCAGGTCATCCATAAACCAGTTAGTATCGAACAAACCGACTCGTGATACCGTACCCTGTTAATGTACTACCGTAGATGTAACAACAAGTACGTCGTACGACGTACCAGTATACGTAGTACACGTGTGTACAGTACAAGAAACTACAGTGTACTAAAGTACAGTCGAAACAAAATCATGCCATTTTATTGGCTTTGGATTAATGACCATCTTTTAAATTGTACATTGTTTAGTATACCAAATACATGAGAACTAAAACACAGTCATCTTTCGTGCTAGTAATTTTTTTTAATAGAAAAACCCTGCGACAAATTTATTTAATACCCCCGACAAAAAGACATAGCCATGGTCGCCAATCCTGCTGGTTGGCCGACTTCCGAGTTTTCGGCAAAGGCACGAGTGAATCCGCGGTTGCTTGATTGTACTGTAATGGCACGGGACCTCTTGGTTGCTACATACTGTTACACTGATGCCTAGTAGCTAGCTAGCTAGTTAAGTGGACTAGCTAGCTACTACTAGCTAGTACTGTAGTACTTGCAGTAGTCTAGCTAGCTAGTAGCTAGATACCTGCTTCATAGTTGTATCTGTTGGTTGGGGAAGGAAGTATCAACAGCAGACACACCAGTCGAGAGCAGTCATCCAGCCAGTATTGTAGCACAGTCAACACAAGCGAAAACAGATTGGTGTTATTCTTTTGGTGTGTGTATTTGTTTGTGATCTAATATCTACGGTAAACATCATCATCCCCCTTCTGCTACTTAACTAGCTAGCATCTAACCAGAATATCCCCGACACAGGACAAGCAACTTAATTTGTTGTGAGAATTCGGAATTCGATTTGATTGATTGATTCAACAAGATACTAGTAGTGATATACAGTACAAGAGATTGGCTTGTCAATCCCTACAACAACAAAAATTCAAACAATCGAACATAATAATAAAAAAAAAAATCATGTCGGACCAACTCCACACGCCTCCGTTGAAGAATAATGAAATTGAAACCTTGGTGAGCAAGTACTCGACGGTTACCTCGTCTTCAAAGAGCAAAAGCAAACGTCGGACTTCTTCGAGGAGCAACAGCGCCAATCCATTGTTCAATGCCAGCACTCCCAATTTGTCTTACAATTACAACAACGATGAGAGCAGTCGCGAAAATTCGACTCGTGACTTGATGATGAGTGCGAGTTCCAGCAATGTCTTTGCCCGTACGTCTGGTAGTAGTAATGCGGACAGTGCCTTGCAATATGTTTCCGGACGTCGTTCCAGTCGATTGTCCAAAGAAGAACGCAAACAACGAAGATCGTCCCGGCGTCACAGCAGCAGGTCGCGTTCTCCGGTCTCGATTCTCATGGACGAAGAAAGCAAGGCCGATACTATCACGCCAACAACGGAACGTGCCAAGACGACATCCTCTTCGACGCGGGCCAGTGTGTCCGAGTCCTTCATGTCGACGCCCGATTGGTCGACCAGTCCATACGCGGACAAGTACATTCTGCGTCCTCAAAAGAGCAGTTATGACGAAGAAGAAGAACTCTCAAATGCCTTTCTTCCCAACAACACGAACAACAATAACATGTTGATGAGTCAAGATGCCGATCCCAACGATCCATTGGCGTGCCTCGAGCCCTTTCAAGATGAATTTGAAGACGAATTGGATGAAATTGATGTTGGCAAAGCACGCCAAGCCAATTTTGTCAATTTGGGACAAATGGAAGCCGATGCTACTTCTGCCTATGAAAATCGTCATCGTCGTCGTCGCGCATTCTTGTATATCGCCGTCTGTTGTTTGATTTTAATTGGCGTCGTTCTGGGCATTGTCTTTGGATTGGATGTGGCCGGCAAGCAAAAAGAAAATGCCGCACATGCACGTCCTCAAGTGGTCCCCGCCGCACCCAGTACCTTGCGACTTTTGTGTGCCGAAGCGTTGGATTTGGGACCGGGACAAGCCGCCGTCTATCCCCTCAAAGTGCCCAAGGATTGTGAAATCGCCTGCTTGAAAGCGGAATGTTGTTGGAATCCCAATTCCATCTTTGAATGTACCGAGGAGACGCACAGTCAGTGTTCGGCCTATCGATCTCCCTGTAGCATCATGTTGCCCTCCAATACACAATATCAACATGGCAACAACAACAACAACAATAATGGTGACGCAACAACAACAGCACCTCAAGTAGAAGTGGATGTCCCACAAGCACCCGCCACACTCAAAACGACATGTGTCCCGGTGGGAGATGTTGCTAGCGTCACCCAACCCTGTCGAGATGTGTGTGCCCTCGGTGATTGTTGTTGGAATACGACCACCACCATGAAATGCACGTCCACTTCCAAATCGCGGGCTTGTCCCGCCTACAAGGAGTATTGTTCCTTTTTGAATTCGCATCCCCAAACCAACAACAATAATGGCGGTAGCAGCTCCAGTACTACTGCGACTACGACATTGCCCTTTGCCACGGCACCCACCAATTTGGCCACCATTTGTACCGTACAGCATATGCAAGACAATGGTCCAGAATCCTGTCAAGAACAGTGCAATGGCAGCGCCGAATGTTGCTGGAAAGTGGGAACCGTCAATTGTGCTTCGTCGGTACCCAATCAAATGTGTCAAGCCTATACCAATGCTTGTGCCGTCTTGAACAATTTGGACAGCATCTTGCCCAGCGATTTTGTCAATGGTGGCGGAAGCACAACCACAGCGACGACGTCCTCCGAGGAGTTGCCCTTTGCGCCGGCTCCCGACGATTTGTCCAAAAATTGCAATCCCTCCGAAATGACGGGAGAAATTAGTTTTCATATTTGTCAAGACCGATGTGATCCTGCCGAATGTTGTTGGTCTACCAAATCGTCAGGATGCCCTGCCTCGGTACCAGCCGAGGCGTGTCAACCCTATGCCGAATGGTGTGCCATTTTGAATGATTTGACGTCCTATGCCGATTTAGAGAGCAACCAACAAACCGCCGTTTCCAACACTGTACCACAAGCACCGAGCGATTTGTCCACACGGTGTGCCAAGGATAATATTATTGGAGCCGAAAATGGTGGGGAAATGCTGATTGAATGCGAAAAGGAGTGTCTTCAGGTACGACACGAGTCAAACATACACGTGATGATGGAGGATGAAGATTTTTGTTTGGCGTGCGCAAACCCTTTATTCGTTTGTGGATTTTGCTTGTGGCGCACTTGGATTTGTCGAATGATGTCGTGGTTTGGTGCTCACTAGTTTCTGTGCTGATCTCGTCTTCTTGACCCTAGGCGGCCTGTTGCTGGCAACCCAACGCGAATTCTCCCTGCACCAACAACGACCGTTGTGCCGCGTACGAAGAGCCTTGTTCCATGTTTGTGGGGCTCTTCTCCAACGACGAGGGCAACAGTGGTGGAGACACTGGCGCTGCTGCGACCGCGGCTACAGCGGCGACATCTGCCCCGGGGACCACGGTTCCGACGGCACCCGACGATTTGGCCACGACATGCGCTCCTGATGTTTTGACTACTTCTGTGCAGAACGGCGAGTTTCTTGTCCGTTGCGAAAAAGAATGTCTCAAAGCAGAATGCTGTTGGAAAGCAAACCACGCCAGTAGCTGCGCTGGAGCCGATGCCTGCACGGCATACATGGGGCCCTGTGGAGAACACTTGGTCACGGCTCTGGCGAATTTGGAAGGCAAACCCTGGACGGGAGCTGGTGCCACAACAACGACGGCACCAGCTACAACCAGCCCCAAGCCTGCATCCGAATTTGACACGGAATTGTCCAAGGAAATTGCGAGTGCCTGCAACTCTCAAGTGGCTTTCTTTCTCAAGACAAAGTGTGAAAGTGCCTGCTCTCCAGGATCCTGTTGTTTCGACGGCGACACAGCAACCTGTACTGCAGGAATGATTGATTGCGACATGTTTGCGCCTTGTAGCGTTCTACATGATCGACGTCGTTTGCGTCATTGATCTCTACTACTACTAGCTAGCTCGATATGCATGGCTCGGCTATGCTGTATTTGATTAGGATGACGTGTGCAGGAGCTATTGGAATCAATAGCTATTATGACTGTGACGGAAAGAAAAGGGACAATATATACATATTAAATTTAAAAACATTATACATTCATTTGGCAAGTTCTGTCGATCGTTGTTGCTGGATGTTATGTAGTGAAGTTTTTCCCAGCCTACAATCAAGTGGGGGAAGCAATCAGATTTCGTCTCCAAGACTTTCCACCTGGTTCTGCTTTTGCAAACCGATCAGCCGATGGCGCGGCAATCTTCTCCAACCGTGACACTTCTTCCTCAAAGGCTAGTTCCAAGAAAATATCATACGCAGCGAGCAACTCTTTCCGAATCGGTTCTGCCCGTTCCATCAAGACACGTTGCTCTTTACGATATTGAGCTCGACCATCCTCAGTGTCCACTGGGACGACCCCTACCCCGAAGTCGGTGGCATCATAGGGACTGGCCGCCACATCCAAACGCCGTGCATCCATGGATAATTCCAACACGCGCACCAACAGGGCAGCGTCACAAAAAGGCTGCAATCGCAAGACAATTTTCAACAAATCCATTTGCGCATGAACACAGGCTGGTTGTTCTAACCGCAATTGATCTTCACGAACCAAACTGGCTCCGTGATGATTGAGAGGGCCTGCCGAGGGGGCAAAAAATCGCAAGGCATCCACATGGGTACAAGATACACCCTTTCGTTCCACCGTATCGTTGATAACTTGCCGGCTTACACGGAGAGGCAAATGTGCTTGGTACTTCAGACTGGGAGGAGGAGATTCTCCTTCTGGCCAATAGACCATGGCCCATTCATGAAGTCCGTGGCAATGCAATATGGGTTCTGCCTGCAAGGTTTGTTGGAGAATGGATCGGTACCATAAAAAAGCGGATGCAGGATGTCCTTTGGGCGTTGATGTCTGTGATGATTGTTCTTGTTTTTGCTCTTGTTGTTGCCTGAGCCACAAAGAAGGACTGTACAAGGCTCCATCTGACTCGAGCATCGCACCTCTCAAATGCAACATGGTGGCAAAATCATCTTCGCATACACCTTCCAAAAATACTCCTTCAAACGCATCCTCAAAATTGCCATTTAAGCAGCTCGTTCTAGAAGAGGCTTCTTGAAAGTCGGATAGATTTTCATATCGCTCCTTGGAATGCAAAAGCAGATTAGGACTGGGACTCCATCGTGCCAGTCGCTTGGTTCCCTTGACGCCTTTGAGGCCATAATATTCAATCAGAAAATTGCAAACAGGATTTAGAGGATCCAATGGTACAATCCAATTGTCATCATTATCATCCATGTTTTGTGGCTGGTTATTTGGGAATGTGGATTGCTGTTGCCTCGGCATGCCACTCTGGCTATTTCTTCTTCTGTGTTTCCTCCCCAGTGTCTTGTGGTATTGTGATGGCGAAAGCAGGGTCCCCTCCAACAGATTGTGAATTTGTTCCTGATGCTGCAAGGCGGCTGGTCGCCAAATGGATCTTGGTATTTGAACCACACGACGCGCCGCTTTAGAATTGCCTAGCACCATGGCAGCACTTCTCATAACAGAAGAAGGAGGCATGATGGAGACCACCAAAAAGGAAACCACAGCCAGTCGCAGCAGCAAGCACGAACACAAAGAGAAGGTTTTGCTCCAAGTCTTTAAAAGCAGAAAATCCATGCCGAGCCGATTTTTGTAGTTCTATTTCAATAGATAGTAGATCAATTGATGGAAGTACTGTATAGCACAATTCTAGAAGTCTGTATGCCGCTGGATTGCTTTTAGCTCCGCTCATTTCCATTGTAATCGTCAGTTGATTTTCACAGTCAACTAGTCAACAAGCACCACCCACCCACATGCAGCGACCATGCAACCGATCGAAACACTCAGAGAACATGTGCGTCTATGTACACAGTTTTCTTTAAACATCTAACCCTACTACTAGTCTTATTTATTTATCCTTTACGTCGTACCATTATTCTCGAAAACTGCACAGAGACTGGACACGCTGGAATAACCATTTTCCAGCACCATCCATGCATAACATGGTGATATCCTGCACAAATGCCGGTTGGAACGACCATAGATACCATCCATCTTATTATTCATCAGTACCAGTGAGAGTACCGAACCGGTAGAGCTATTACATTGTTAACCATTTTCGATGCAACCTGCTACTGTTACCCGTGGTGGAAGCACTCACAATTATTCGTTAGTGTTATTTCATCAAGGAAAATAACAACATAACAATCACTTAATTTTCACAAGAATTGTCAAAAAGATGAGTTCTCGCTCGGACGACGAGGCTGACGAAGCTGACGAGGCTGACGAAGATAAATCAGGAATGGACGACAGTTTCTTCACGGCCAGTGCCAGCAACGTTGCTTTTCCAGGAGAAAAATACGTGGATAGGAGGGCCAGATCCAGCAAGAGAAAGAACGACAAACGAAGGAAGAAAGGGAGGTCGCTCTCTCCATTAAGAACACAAAGTACCCCGGATAGGACCCTATCCCACTCAAGCTCCGTCTTTGATGATCCAGAAGCTTTAAAGAACGATGATGACGATGAAGAGAATCCTCTTGCCTACACTTTCAAGAAGTACATTCGCAAACAGCCAGATGGCGGCGACACGTCCAAATCTGGTACTGCTGGTAGTAGCGATGGTCCTGCCGCTGACAAGAAGAAATCTGCTAGCTCCCCTAGGAGGAATCGTAGACAGAGCGACTATCTTGCCCATCTTGACGAAAGGAGTGCCGACCGTGCAGAAATGGCCATAAACTTTGAAAAGCTCGGCGATGAGTTCTACGTCAAGAAGCGCCACGCCAGTTACCTTCCCCTGTGTTGCGTTATGCTGTTTCTATTGGCTGGCATTACCGGATTGATCCTCACGGCCTGCCTTCATTTCTTTAACGAGGCTGAACTTGTATCCAGCGCCTCCTCCCCTGACACATCGCCACCCACGCCGGCCCCCATCGCTGTTCCAACACAGGCTCCCGTAGCAGACAGTACCGGAGACAGTGGCGGATTGCTTGCTAGTCTCAATCCCTTTAAAGGAAACGAGGAAGGAAAGGAAGAGAATGCGGCCCCCATCGCTGCTCCAACTCAGGCTCCCGTAGCAGACAGTGCCGGAGACAGTGCCGGAGACAGTGCCGGATTACTCACCAGTCTCAATCCCTTTAAAGGAACAGAGGAAGGAAAGGAAGAGGAGGAACAGACTACGGAAACAAGCGGATCAAAAGAAGGAACTGATATGATTCCAGAACCAGATCATATCCCTCACGCTCCCGATCACTTGCATGCTCTTTGCATGCAGAAGTCCTTAAACGAATGTGAGACGTATTGCGCGAAAGCGGAATGTTGTTGGAGAGATGGTGTGGAAAATTGCGACGCGGACTTTATGTACCGCTGTCCAGACTATGAAAGAGCTTGTTACGTTCTGAAGGATGTTGAAGGCGCGGCAACAGCAAAGGATGAAAACGAGGAAGGAGGAGCCGTCGAAGGAGGAGCGTCGGAATCAAGCTTGTTTAATTTTGGTGATAATAAAAAATCTGTGCCACCAGCTCCTGATAACTTGGGGGATATTTGTTCCCTTGACAAGCTCACTACGGGTCCTGACAATGTGGACATTGATGAAGCGGCTTATGATGCCTGCGAGGAGCAGTGCAACAAAGCAGAGTGTTGTTGGAAACCTGCACTTCCCCTCATTGGAAGTGACTGCCGTGACGACCCTGAATGCGGTCACTATTCCTTGGCGTGCAAGGTTCTCGTGCATTTGACTTAACAATGTAAGCAAGCGATGCAGGGAGAGCCAATCTTCTCTCCCTGGGCTTGGTAAGAGCACGTTCAAGAGGTCTCCGATTGGGCCGCTAGAATGGAGTGTGTAGCGGGATAGCTTGAACAACTTTGCTTGCTAGAATATCAGAACAATACTAGGCATTACATGTTTACCTTATGAAATTGAAGCTAGTGTGTTGTGTTGCCTTGCTCGCTCCTCCTTTGGGTTGCATGTAGTTTAGGTTATGTTATGCTAGACTGCAGCAGAGCACAACCCTAGTCTGGCGTGGTTTTATTTTTTCATAGCTACCACAAGCAGGACTCTTGTATCTTGAAGCTGATACATGTGTGCTATGAATGCTTCATAACAATGGTTGTGAACGGTTAGGGTTGTGTGCAATCCACTGCACCACACATTGACTTGGTAATAGTTCTGGTACCCCCCTCCCCCATCAACTAGGTAGGGTCAGAGACACAACATCAACATTTGCCACATTTCCCAGAACAGAGACAACCAGTTACTAAAAAAGAGGTGTATTTTTGCACCCAGGTGTCTACAGAAGCAAAAGAGGACAGGTGTCTAGAAAGACCCGGTATAATAACAGCCACTGCCCATCAGTAGAGAGTTAATTGTTTGAGTGTCAGTCTACCCTGAAGGGGTGATTACACAAATCTTTCCTTACTAAAAGTTCTCATTTAAAAATTTACCCAATCAGATTTTTCAATTTTTTAGTCAAGACTTTTTTATCATCTTTTTGTAAGCAGTCACTGTAGCATTTGACTATTTTGAAATCTCACTGCGTTTATTATAAAAACTTCATTTATCTTTTGTAAAGTCACATGCTCTTCTTGTGTGCAATTGCCCATCTCTTCTGCAAACCACAGTAACAAAACCCCCTTTGCAATAGAGCAAATCACACAGATTTTGCAAAGTGTTCCATGCAAATTCCAAATCCAATTTACATAGATTGTCAGCCCTAATTCGATGCTTTCTCAACATGGCTGTTATAAAAAAAGATTGTCCCCACCAAGTGTTCTATCCTTGCATTGATCATAATTTTTTATCATGGGTGGTCATGATTGTTAAAATCTGTCACAAACACATTTGTTCGTGTCCTTCACAAACTGAAATCCACGTTGCTCCTTTAATTCACCAAAAACCATTTCAAGAATCATCATCATTAAATGTCTTCCTTGCTCGTCTGTTTGGTCTTATGGGTCTGTTGACTTTGTGTGTTGTGTCATTTGTTTCTGAACAATGTCTTCTTTAGGGTTGCTTCTTGATCTCTGTGTGGCTACTCCCAGATTGTTTCTATCAAATGTTGGGCTACAACACTAAAGATGCCCAGCAGTTACTCAACACATCACTTCAGTCTGTCTTTTACTTCTTCTACTACTAGCTACAGCAGTTGTCTTACTGCCACTACTTCTTGCCAGTTTCATGCTGGCTCTGGATTTGATGGTTTATTACATTCCTGAGTGCACACATGCTCCTTTTCTAATGTTTCCCTTGAGCAACAGCGTTTTCAGATCGCTTGAAAGAACACGAGTTGACACGATGGGTTCGGGAGGAAAGCGAACCGATGTCACAGATTGTTAAGAAAGATGAGGTTTGTCAGTTCAGTCGACCAATGGGCCAATGCGCTTTTAAAAGAAATAGTACAGTACAACAGCACAGCACCACGTTGCTAGCTAAAACGATATCCTCTACGGTATGCGAACTCAAATCCGCCACCATGATCGCTCGGACCATTCCTTTACGGAACAGTAAGTTAGTATCGTGTTTGATCCCTTGTCGTATCGTTGCATTTGTTTTTCTTTTTTCTCGGATCTTCTCATTTATCTCACAAACCCTTCTCGAACAACAAAACACAAAAATAAGATTGCCAAAGCAAGCAACTGAAATTCCAAAGATAATAAAACAAAAATCAACAACAATGTTTGCCACTAACACCGGTCGAGCCGTTCGGTACTTGGTCCGCCCTGCTGCCAATCGCGCCGTCTTGAACAAGACCCGCCGCCCTCTTGCAAGTTTGGCGTTTTCTACCAAGATTGATCGTGCGGTGGGTGGTGTCATGAACAAAGAATTCCCTGGTTATTTTGACAAGGAACACCACAAGACGCACGCGTCTGCCGCGCCTCTCCTCGATGTTCATGATCATCGCAAAGATTATCAGGGAGACGACAAATTTAATCATTTAACGTGTGCCAAGGTGGTGCAAGTTCTAGAACAGCATTCTGCTGTACACGATTGCGTTGTGATTGATATCAATGTCGAACAGCACGGTGAAATTCCAGTCGCCTTTGTCGTGAAGAAACCCAATACGGATCGAAGCATTGACGATGGTGAGTTGCATGCACAGCTTGTGGACAGTCTCAGGAAAGCACTTGGTCCAGACCACGAGGCACTCGAGAAAGACATTATCAAGAAGCTGGATTCCGTTTTGAACGACAAGAAAATCAGTGATGATTTGATTGAAGACGAACTGGTTAATTTTGTACGAAAAGAAGTCGGCCCTTTTGCCATTCTTAAAGTGGTGATTGTCGATGAACTTCCCAAGACAACTTCTGGCAAGATTCTACGTGGAACGCTCTACAAGATTGCTCGTGGAGAACCCTATACAGTCACACCCATGATCAAGGACAGAGAGGTCCTTGCTCGGCTTGAAAAGGAGATCCACGGACTCTTGGGACTCCAGTATAGTAGTTAAATGAAGCTCGAACCGAAATTACGTCGGCCAGTCAGTGCACATCTCAAACACCCCTTCTCAGAAACATAAAGAAAAAATTCCACCTACATTTTCAAGCTCTGGCCCTTTTTCACTTTTCGATTCGAAATTGACTATCTGCCAAGATTTTTATTTTGAATAACCTGAAAGGAAAATTTCATTTTGAACTACCAAACAATAAAAGTATAACAACTATATAATAATTATCCGCTGCTTGCACACTGCCATCTCTCTTAGCAATTTGATCAGATTCACAAGAATCCCACACAGCCTTGTGTGTTTGAGAGTATCGTCATGATTGTAATAAATTATCGCAGTAATACACTATCCCTTGGCCTCGCTTGGCCGCTTGGACTAAGCTACTATAGATTACATGCTTTTCTGGCTATGCGGACACCCCATCTTGGCTTCATCCATTCTACCGTCAGCCGCTTTCTCTCCGTCGCCATCGATATATGAGCAACGACTCGCCAATGCGGAGGATCCTACTAGACTCTAGTGAAGGGGTCAGTCCGCTCATAATTCTCAGTCTATTGAAAATCAGCAACTTGAATCAGTGTGAGCTGAGTGGGAATAGGAGACAGCAGAGCCAAGAAATTAATGAACAACTCGAGGAAATGTATGCCCTTCGTCAATCACAGCTATTACTCTAGCTAGTTAGTAACAGATAGCAAAGTGGAGAAGTCTATATTGGTAATCTTACTGTACGACTAACCTCATACATGTACTACCAAAACGGAACCTTTTCCTTCTCACTGCGTAACAGCATACGTGTGGTTGGTAAGGGGCGAAACTTCTGATGCAGCATCTGCTACTTCCTCATCTAGGCGCTTGTTTTCCTCCTTGTTCTGAAGAGGTGTGTGCCCCAAACAAGCCAGCAGGTGCTGCTGAGCGCGCTGATACTGCTCCTCGACAAGATCACGCATCCTCTTCTCATCGCTGCCTTCGCGGCTGTAATAATCCATGTCACCGTATCCAACTTTTTTCTTGAAGGGGCTTGCATAGCAGAGAGCAACGGTTCCGAGAACCAGGAAGAGGACAAAGCCTTTGCCGCAATGGTGTGTTTTCTCATCCGCCGTCTCGTCCTGTTCCGAGCTTGTTTCTTCGTGGCTGCCCCCATTGGTAGCTGGAGTGTTCTTGGCCCTGTCATCCTCTGTTCCAGCGCGACTATCCTGAAGGTTATCTGAATAAAACTGCTCCAACTCAAAGTTCTTGCACGCCACCTTGTCGGTATCCATGCCCGCCTCCTCAGCCAAAGCCGTCTGTAACTTGAGAATCCGCTCATCACCACAGTTGCGACCTCCGTCATATAGAGTGACGGAATCCACTGCAGATGCCTTCAGCTGTGGAACGACGCTGCGAATGAGAAATTCTACGTCCGAATACTCATTCTCAAGGACAATTTCCAGGTGCCCAGTGACGCGCGACGCATATTCTGCGTAGGCAGCTTGCCAAAAGGACCAAAAGGCATTGGACTTTTCCACCGAACAGTTTTCACGCTGATCCACACCACAAAACACCAAGTCTCGCATAAGAGATCCACCAGGAGTATCTTCGGGTGTAACAAATCCAGGAAGAGGAACAAAAAAAGGATTCTTCTGTGTCTTGATGTCGCCAAAGAACTTTAAAAAGAAAATGGCATGATCCTTTGGCGATGAAAAATTGGCACGCTTAACGTACGCCTCAAAGCTGGAAGGGAGAATTTCTGAATCCAAGTGGCTCTCGAATGCATTCATGAGCGACCCCACAATGGCGGAACAATCTTCGGTGTCGCCACTGCCAGTGGGGCTTTTATCATAACAACGGCCAGTCAAAATCTCTTTGAGGAAAGGCGACGACGAGGCGGACGAGCCTGAGCCTGTTCCAGCCACCGGCACCGCCGACAACAGTAGCAAAGTAAGAGAAAAGAGATTCTTCATCATGGTCGGCGAGACTATTGATCGATCATTAATATTTTGTGTAACTTCCACGAGTTCTCTTGGAAACACATCAAAATGAGTAACAAAATGAGGGATCTTAGCAGTAGCTATCCGAAAGCGAAAGAAAGATCGATCAGGACGACACAAAACACGAGTGAAGGATTCGTTTGTGAATCGTGTTTTTCGACCTGGCCAACTGAGCGATCTATTCGGTTCGCCTTGAGGATTTCTTGAACGCTCAGTTGACCTTAAAAATAATATCTTAGTGGATCGTCAGTCAACAAAACCAAATTCTTCTTTGGATTTTGGTGTTGGATAGAGCACTGACTCCCTTCAAAGTTGCCTCGCTCTTCCCATTAACAGCAAAACCTAAAAGCAGCTACCACAATCAATAAAACAATATGCGTTCTTTTGCTCTCTTCGTTGCCCTTTTGGCTTCTGCCGCCAGTGCCGAAAAGCAGGTTCATTTTCTCGGGGAATCCATTGCACTGACCAGTACCGATGCTGATGCCACTACCAGTACCGCGGGCGTGGATTTGCTAGGGGATCACTATGGATCTCCAGCGAGTGGCTGTGCGGATGACGAAACAATGCTTCGAATCTCGGGTGTTCCCGGGTCTGTTTGTGCTCCCAAGTGCACTGGTGCGTCTTGCTTTGCAATTTATTGCAGCGATAGTTTGTTTGAGTTGGATTGGATAACCCAGCTGGGATACTCCGATATTTACATGTTGATTCATATTTTTTTTTCTACTCTCCCTTTTTGGCAGTTAAAACTTGCCCCGCGGATGTCCCTACTGGTGTCACGGCGCAGCCACAATGTGCTCTCAGTGATCCTTCCACGGGCGACAAATACTGCATCCTCCTTTGCAAGCCCGATGAAGAGACAGAGAATTTGCTTCGCGGAGGAGTGACGGGTGGAATGTGTGGCGATGCCACCTGCCAGCCCGTCCAGGGTGCTGGCGTCTGTACCTACGGAAAGCGTTAAATTATTAAAAATATTGCGAAGATGAGGATGGATGATGTTTTATTTTTGGGTTAATTATTCTCGCGGGAATCGATCAGTGGAGGGAAACAGGCGCATGTCACATATTTTTGATCCATTCCATGTGCAGATCGTCGTTGAATCCAAAGGCTCGAACATTTATTTCTATTATACAATATACCCGATAATTTTATCCATGCCTTCGGGCCACCTCTTTTTTGAAACACCAATTTGCGTGACCGAACATGTATGGTACCAAGTAAATAGAATGGTTTTCTAGCATTCCATCATAGCGGCACATTGCTGTGAAATTGCATAGAATGCTGTTAAGTACCATATTGAATTTAGTGGCCGTTGTGCTATGCGATTATTTGGAAGGAGTTGACTTTTGGGCAATCCGTGGAGGTAAGCGCTACAAGAAGGAATTACAAGTCCCAGGCGAGCCCCAATGCACTGAACAAAACAAAACCACTTCAAGTTGATGTTATTGTGAAGAGCTGAAGTCAAAAATACGGCAAAAACAAAGCAAATATAAGTGCAGTACAATTCAAAGGGCAATGCTGTAATTCGAATGCACTTGTGCCAGCTTGCTCGGTTTACGGCTTCATATCGCGGCAACAAAAGTGTTGACGCATTCACCATTATAGGAACAAATTAGATGGAATGCTTGAACAATCCAAACTCATCTATGAAGCCCCTGCGTTTCTTATAGCCACCTAGAGGCGGACTAACTAATTAGTTATCGCGGCTGTGGGGTGGGTGGCAACTATTACTTGTAGTCTACTACTAGATTAGTATGCTAGTAGTAGACTAGTCTACTAGCAGCTAGCAGAAGAGCATAATTCTGAATTCCACCACGCACGCACACTTCCTCTGTAATACCGTTGAGACTGATGCCAGCGTTCTGATGGAGCACACATCATTTAACAATTAGTCTTCTTTTTTGATTCGCAACGTCTTTTTTCCCCTAAACAAAGGCTTGTGGGACAAGCGGGCATGCGTGCCGCAATAGTCAGTATAGAATGAATAGTACGCTCGACATTAATTCAAAACGCCAATGTCTCGTTTTCAGGTTTTTTTCTGTTGCTACAATTGTACGTACTACTACGTAGTAGTAGCTAGCTAGTACTAGCTAGCTAGCTAGAGTACCTCCCTGAAAGGAGGTTGCCAAAAGAAAAAACGAACCACCGAAAACCACCGTAGATAAAGTACGTAGTTGCCCTGATATCAAGCGCCAAAATCTGTCACACATACCCGTACACTAGAACACCCACACGAAGACTTGTCTTCATCCCTTCACCAAGAGGTTTTGCGGTGATCCAATTGGGTTTTTGCGTGGACCAACTGTAGGCGAAGTATATAACCCTAGTAGATGTACTGATACCTCGGTTGGAGTGCAAAAGCAGGCAGTTACAAGAACTTACCTCTAGTTTTCGTCGGAAGTTTTGGGGCATCCAATTGAAGGCGGTCACCAGTGACCAGTCCACTCCTCACTGACTGAATCGTACATACAATAGGTGGTTAACAGACACCTTCTACGCTTACTTCTGGGTACGGCTGTAGCGGATTCCCAAACGACTCCTCCGTTTAAAACTTGGTCTCGATCCGCCATACATACATTCATTCATCCCATCATTCATCCGTCATGAGGAATCCTCTGAAAAAGTTGCAGAAGAAAATCAACTTTCGGTTGGCCAGCAACGCGGCACAACACAAGCCGCAGTATGCTCCTGCTGCGGCCACTTCGGAGCGCCTTCCCAGAGACGCAAGTGCCACATCCTACACGGAGCACGAGTCCGATCACTCCACCGGTATTACTACTAGTCGCATGAGTCATACCAGTCGAGATTTGAACCCCGAGGAAGATGTCATGAACTTGGTTGGCACTACCAAGGTGAAGGAGACGAAAACCAGTCGATTAAGGCTTGCGTTGGCCGAAAGCAAAAAGAGCAACGCAAACAAAAGCAACAACCAGAGTCCAACGACTCCAAGTCCGAAAAAGAAGAAGAGGGGAACGGGACGACTTAGTTTTGGTGGAAGTCGTAAATCAAAGGCAGTTTCGAGTTTGCCACCTCCTCCCATGGACAAGAAAGAGGCATTAGAGACGGAGAACCCCCACAACAACTCGCCACAGGTCTCTTCTCCATCTTCAAGTCTCAAGGAGAACCCAAGCACTCCTCCTAGAACAAACAGGGACGACTCTTCCAGTCACGCGGATGCTGAACACACGACTCTGTCACCCTCGTCCAATGCCTACATGCCTCCCTCTCCTTCTGAATCCTCTCGCCCCAGTGACCCTAATCGCAAACGACTCGGTTTTGATTCTCCTACCAAATCATCGCTATTGAAGTTGCGAGACAGGATAGAAACCCCACCTTCCAAACCGAGCAATCACAACAACTCTCCCCCCTCCTCCTCTCCTAAGAAAGAATCCTTAAGTTCTATGATTGACATTGAGTACGCCAAAACACCACCAAAAGATGTGCCCACTCCTCCTAAAATCCAGAGCAAATGTTCGCCGTCGGCACAAGTAACAGGTCTCCCGGCTCGACTGAGTATCCACAGCAAAAGTCCACCGCGGTCGCTGGTGGCCGCTACCAAGAGGCAAAGCAATAAAGCAGTGCAACCTGCAGCAGCGGTTCACAGAATGAAGGACCCAAATATGGAACGCATTGCCAAGGCGGCGGCCGCCTTGGACAACACGGGCAATGAGCTCTTTGAACGAGGGGAATACGACAAGGCGATGGCGCACTACGTGAAAGCACTCAAGTTAAAAAATCGATCGCTCATGAGTGCGGAAACCCAGGATGGTATCGCAGCTGTCCTTGCTGGTGGTGTTTTGCCATCGGTACCAGAGGGAGTGGTGGCCTCGGGCCAAGACAACTCTTCGACCCAAAAGTCATCCTCGGTGTCATCATCGCAGGAAGAAGATCCTTCGTCCAACCTACCGACCGAAGGTGAAGGAGCCGATGACCTTTGGATCTCCGTTGCCACATCGATCAACAACATTGGATATCTTCGACAACAATCAGGGCAAGCATCCGCAGAAGAAACGATGCAAGCCTATCAGAATTCCTTACAAATCAAACGTCGTGTTCTTGGCAATGACAACCTGTCCGTAGGGAAGACGCTGAACAACTTGGGGACTGTACATTATTTGAAACGAGATTATGATCAGGCCCTGCAAGCATATCGCGAAGCGCTGGAAATCATGATGGCAAGCTTAGGGCCCGATCATTTGGACGTTGGTACCGTTCATTCAAATATTGGTGATGTGTATTGGGCACAATCTGGCGACGCCGCAACCGCGGGTGGCAATTCTCCTCAACGATGCTACCAAGCTAGCAGGAGCGCGGCCTTACGTCACTACCGGCACTCGTTGGAGATTCGATGGGAATGCTTACAAGATCACCACGACCCAAAAGTCATTCGTCTACTTGAAAAAATTGCTGCATTGGAAATGGGAGAATCCTTTTTGGCGTTGGTCCAGAAGAATCACCAACACCGCCAATCACCAAAAGCAGCGGAGGAAGACACCGGGGATGACAATGATATTGTTACTGCTAAGAGCAACGACGACCACAGTGTGGTGAGTGCGCTAGACCCGGATGAAGCTATAGAAGCTGTTTCGGGACAGCGACCAGTTCATAAGGAATTTAAATCGCTGCGCCAAGAAGTCGTTCAGGATGTCAAAAAGATTGATCTTCTGCAACGGAAAATGGCAATAGACATGGTGAAAGACAAGTTGCGGTTGATTCGGGAGATGAAGAAATTGCACAGTTTGAACCTATACGAGTCGGACGATGAAATAAGTCTCTTCGGCGAGGACAGCGTCCTTTCTACGCCACCGGCGCCACTCAGTCCAGAGCAACGGGCGGAAGCCTTGTCGTCGGTAAAGATCCGGCTGCAACAGTTGCGTGATGCGCGAGAGATGGAAGGTGCACCAGGTTTCCGGCCCGCCCCTGTCAGTGATCTGAAGGAGGCAGACTGCTCGCCTTCCAATTACTTTATGAGTCACAAAGCTTCCCAGATCTTGAGCCGAACTCTTCATCAACACACGACACCTAGCCGTAGCAGCTTGGATGAAATTCGCAAGTTTACCTTCATGGAGGAAGATGTGGAGGCAGAACCAAAGCCGACCATCCCTGTGCTTCACCGTGCCGCTGGTGCACTGGAGGGTGGAATTGATGCTCTAAGGAATCTTTCCTTGAATCAAGAGAATGAGCAAAACTCGGGAAATCAAGCGAATGGCTGGATTGTCCCTGAGAACACCATGGAAAAATCTGCAACTCCAGTTCCGGTTACTGGTGATTTCTAGAGCCATTACAAGCATTCAGCTAAATCAGGGTAGTTTTTCATGGGTGTATCTTAGTCCTGGAATATGAAATATTCATAATAATGGTGAAATGTTATCCGCTATCTTTCGCTAGGCATCTACAAACGCAGTCGTTGCTCCTTATTCACTAGTACGTACAGAATTAGGGACATGACTAGCTAGGAGGGACTGATGCGTTTCAACTATCCGGCTTTGCTAGAGCTGCTATGATGGGAATTGCAACCACTTTGCCACAACTTCAATTAATCCTGTCTATAGAGTCTACACTCGAAACGTCAGTGGCTGCCTCGGACGGAACATGATGGAACAATGCTACGTTGAACTTCCTCAGGAAGGTAAAACATAACAGCTGAGCGAGGACAGGACTATGAAAAGAGTTATGTTTTTCACAAATAAAACACAGCAAATCCCACGGGAGTGGTTTGTAGAACTGATTAGGAACGCCAACAGCTGGCCTTAATAGTTGAATAGCATGACTACTATGATTAGCCCCGACCTACAAATGGCATTTGGGTAGCCATGACTGTCATCTGAAGAACATTGGCTTGGAGTGTAAGATTGGCCATGGCCCAAAATGTTTCACACGCGTCTTTCATATCCATGCTCGCTTCTATCATTCGCTCTCCGTTGGGCTGAAGGGCTCCTCCACTCTCCACCTTGTTGGTGGCCTTGCTGATCTGGGTCACAACATTTCCAAAATCAATTTGCCCGCAAGCAACGTTGTGCTTGCGTCCATCCAAGGCAATGACTTTGGTCAATCCCAATACAGCATGTTTGGAAGTTGTGTACGTTGCGCTGTGTGGCCGTGGTACGTGCGCAGATATGCTGCCATTGTTAATGATGCGCCCCCCTCCGCTCTTTTTCATGAGATTCATGGCTGCCTTGGCACAGAGAAAGGGTCCTGTGACATTGGTTTTCAGCACCCTTTCAAAGTCGGCTGGTTCGACGTCTTCAAACGACGCTGCCGCACTGTTAATACCGGCGTTATTGAAGAGTAAATCACACTTGCCATAAACCGCTTCTACGATTTCGAACAATTGTTTCACATCGTGTGCATTGCTGACATCTGTGGGGACGCAGACATGACAACTACTATTTGCGTCGTCGCCACCCAGTAGCAATTTGGTTTGTAGCAGTGTTTCCATACTTCGTCCCGCCAAGACAATGGCCCATCCTCCTTTGGCCAATCGTTCTGCCACTCCACGACCAATGCCCGATCCTGCGCCGGTGATGACCGCCACTTTTTGATTCGGGTCTACCTCGACGTTAACGATTGGATGATGTGTCGTGGAGACGTTGGGTTTGAGAATAGTGAGGCCGCCTTGCACTGCATCTGGAAAATCTTGAATATATTCCACCACAATGGCGGCAGGACTGGGTGCGGGAGGGATCCCCAAGGCTTGAGCTCGATCAGCATTGATTTTGGTAGGAAAACTACCCACGATATCACTCAAAGTTGCGTCAACCTCGTAGGTAATACTTCCCAATTTGTCCTTGGCAAATGTTGGGTCAATCACGGAAAGCATACCCTGATGCAAATCTTCCAAGGAAATGGCTTGCGCTGGCAAAAAAATGGTTCGATCATATCCCAATACATCTTGAATTTTGGAGAGGGGTGTATCGTGCAAGTGCATCATACCACTAATGGCCGCTCGTTGACTGGTAATGGCGTGTTTGACGTGCGGTGCAATGGGCAATACGACAGGAACTCCCGCCAAAGGTTCTCGTACGACGGCCGAGTAGCAACCGGTCGTGGCAGCATTGGGCAATCCTGCTCGTACCGCAATGGTAGGCAATCGCAGTGCTCTTCCATTGATGAATCCACGTCGAGCATAATCACTCAATAATAATTCACAACAAGCCTTGGTAGCGCCATAGGTTGTATGAGGCGTAGCCCGCGTCGCATCACTAATGGTATCCGTTTTGGAAATGTAATCCGTCGCGGCACCCGATCCAATAATGGCTCCCGCCGACGCAAACAAAAATTTGGGTGTCACTTTCAATTTCTCGTGACAATGATGCCGAGCACCTTCCAACATGTTCAAGCAGCCATGCAAATTGACGCGCATACACAAATCAAAGTCTCGTTCCCCGTCTCCACTCATGACGGCACCCAAATGAAAGACGCTCACATGTTGGAGGTTATCCGTAGCACAAGCGTCCGTGTACAAACTGTCACAAAAGTCTTTTTGGGAAACATCGCCTTGGACTTTGGACACTTGCACAGTCTTGTCGGCAATGGCCTTTTCAATTGTCGGTTGCAAGGAGGGAGGAAAGGCAATATCGGCCAGAATAATCTTGGCCAGGGGAACTTCGCCGTCGGATTCGGACACGACGCTGCCCTTGTTCAAAATACACGTGGCGAGGCATTGACCCAAGAAGCCTCCTCCACCTGTGATAATCACTACGGCTGACATTTTTTACCAATCCCTTGTACTGTATTATCTGTTCGTTTTGGAATTTGTGTCGCTGGATTAGCAGCTAGCTAGTAGTAGCAAGAACTGTAGCCAGATGAGTTGGATGCTGGATTGAGAGCCATCTTCCCTTTCAGATAAACTATCACATGGTATGCATGTTGCTTGTTGTTGTTGCTCGTTGTTTACACTCATCATTGTTGACTGACGTCATTCCTTCAGCCATTTTAAAAGGTGCAAGATAACCTGAACGCTAAATCAGCCGTGAGTCGTTGGAAAGCACGCGTGGCCAACGAGTGACTAAACCACTTGGCGATGGATTTTGATTTTGCCTCATTTTTCTTTTGATTTTGAAAGCTTTCTTGCAAACTGTCGTCGTAACGCACAACCCATTTTGTTTGCCTGGCTGTGTATTTGCTAAAGTAGTGCACATACCAGGCACATCCATTTGCTGCTCCATAACGGGGAATGCAAATTGCTATATTCGATCGACACTCCCTAACTAGAGGTCATAGTAGAGACTGACAAGACCCTTTGATGTTTAAAATCCACCAAGAGGAAACACCAGCGGTTGGCGTCCTCCGATTCGAGAGTGCCGATGAATCCTATGATTATGGGTCGGACTTGGATTGTTCCTTCACAGAAGGAATGAATGATGGCTGTCGGGGATTTTCGTCTGTGGATTCGGAATACAAACTCCTTCGACTGGATGTGGCATCGGACATTTCCTTTGTGGAATCCATGGAACGAGAAATTGCCATTGAAATGATGCGAGATAAAATTGAGTTGCGTCGAGGAATGAAAGGCATGGATTCTACTACAATACAGTTTGACAAGTTGACCAATGCCGAAAGAATGGCGGCTTTAAAATATGTCAAAGACCGCGTGCGAAAGCTTCGCCAAGCGAAAAGAAGACTTTACAACAACAACAAATCCCCGACAAAGTGCAACAAAGAAAATGTCGTCAAGAGTGCGGCTGCTAAATCCGGAAAACCACCCATCAAGCACAGTTTGCGTAAAAAATCGGAGAGAAAGTCGAGGGTTCCGATCCCTCTACGCTCCATTACAAATATGCAATCCGCAAACAGGCAGTCGAATATGGTTGTAGGTGGCAAGAAAAAAATTGTTATGTGAGTCCAACAAGTCTAGCATTCAACAATTACTCGCAAGGTTAACCATAACGATGCGAACGGTGCACATATGTATGGTGTAAAGGCCAAGCAATACTGGACTAAAGAAAGTGTACATTAAAAGGTGGAGTTCGCGACGATTCCTCACTGCGAAAAATGTGGCGCTTCCACAATAGTGCAAGAAGTACCTAAGAAAGTTAATGTAATAAAACACGTTTTGAAGTTTCTCGGACGAAATGCTTGTGGATGAAGCATCCACCTATGTTTCATAATCATATCGTTATGTGTAAGCTATTTCGGCCATCTTTTGGAGTCTGGTCCAATCATCTTGAGAAAGTCATAGTAGTCCATCTCCTGCCGATCTTGAAATAATTTGTCTATTTGATCGGAAGAAATACCACTTTCCTTGTTGACCTTGCTGCTAAAGGCATTGTAGACCAGATCTACGGCTCGAGGATCTAACTTCTCGCTTTGAAGTTGACGATTCAAGGCAGGCCGTAGCGATGTAGGAAGTGGACCCGTGGGATTTCTGCGATCGTACATTTGTCGGCGTTCCAATTCCTCCATAAAGACACGAGTTTCGGCTCCCTTGTTCATGACGGCCGTCTTGGTCAATGATTTGTCGATTCCATATGGTTTGAGGGGCCATTGAAATTCAAGGCTTTCTAGTCTCGACGAAAATTCGTCGCGAGATAAAAATAGTTTGTTATTGTTACTGTGCTCCGTTTGAAACCCCAGCGCTTTCTTGATATCATTTAGTTGTATTTGGCATGAAGACCCTGGAGGGGCCTTCATACCATAGCAGCTAGAGCCGGCAAGCTTGCCATAGACTTTGACAACTTCGATCACTGGAATGCCGGTAACGATTGGCATCTCCGTATCAACGGTAGCAGGGGATACGGCAATCACGAAAGCTACCACTTGCGGCAATCCCCAGCTAACTAGCGGATTGCTAGGAAACATCATTTTCAAGAGCTGGTCTTGCTAGCTATCTGACACAAAGGCATGCACATGTAGTATTATAAGGTTGTGCTGGAAAAAGTTCACTCATGATCATCCATCAATCAATGAATGTTATTGATGCATGCATGCATGCGGCTGCCATTGAACGTATCTGTAAACCTCGCCAGACGCAGTCAATCAAGAGGCCAGAGCTCTGATCACCTTATTTGTTAGCTCAAATTCCACAGCCGGCACATGAAAAGTTCAATTTCTACTTTCTAGTAAGCTAGTTAAGTACAGTGTTCGACAAGCTTGTCAACATAAATGATACGTTGATGTAACAGAACAACTTCTCATTGGGACAAACAGCATGTTTCTATTTAGCTTGTTAATCAATTTTGGCGCCTCAAAAGATTACACCACTCATGACAAAAAGACCAAAGACACAACAGTAAGGAAAAAAGCAGGTCCGGTGATCCTCAGCACAGACCCCGCCGAAGACCCCGTCGAGGCTGTTTGATCCCCCAATCCATCATCTGTACCCTCCCAATTGATGGGGTCCATCATAGCCTGTTGTAAATCTGCTTTTTCGAGTTTCATTGGACCTTTATATTCGTAATTGTCCATATGCGGGAGCACCACGGATCCAACACTGACGAGGGAATCTGGCAAGGCACTTTGTTCGGGTCCATAGTCACTCGGGTTCATTCCAGCATCCGCCCAAGCACCCGCATTATTAAAAGCGACCAAATGGTTGATAGCTTGGTTGGCATCGAGACAATAGAGAAATATAGCATCCCCCGAAGTGCCAACATTGAACAAGCCCTGCACAGTCGTCCAGTTTTGGCCTGCGCCATAATCAAAGCCGAGACCAAAGGTGTCCGTTGCGGCATAGCCAGGGGCAGGAACAACGAGCTGTAATGAATTTAAGAACAAATGTAATGAAATGATTTTTGGGTGAGATGTGTAATGAGATTGAATCTGAATAGATAGAACGCTTAGAGTGAAATATTCAGTCCATTTACCTTTTGGGTACCCTCGTCGGTTCCAAATTCCGTACCCGTCCAGGGATTATCCGTCAGGTACAATTCCAAACCAGCAGGGATGGCTTCGAGGGCCATGAACCCGATCCCATGCGGATCGTCCGTCGCGACCACCCACACGAAGACATCTCCCGGCTTTAGTTGGGAGCATGCATCACCCTGCGCATTTGCCGGCACCAACAATAAGAAGAAGAGACATGCTGCTCGGAAAAGGCGAACGATAGATTGGTGGCACGGCATCATCATGGCTTATCTTCTACTAGTTTTGATGCTGTTACCAGCAGCTTCTGTCTGTCTCGAGAAATGAAAAAAAGACGCGCGAATTGAATGAGACAGAAATTGAGAAAGATGCTTTCATTGAGTCCCGTACACGACTGAATAAGTGGATCATCCCAGCTGCTACATGTGCGTCTTTCGAGCTGTCTTTCGCTACTTGTGACTTCATTGTATCTACACTTGTAACTCAACACTCTTTGCACTGGAATCCCAATGAAGTATAAGTAGTCTAATACAACAACATGAAGTATCTATGTTGTATGGGTACTTCTCGGCTGGAAACCCGGGCTGCTCTGTCTCTGAAATTTGTGACCAACTGCATTCCCGTGTGCCCTCCTAAATTGTTGGAAACTAGTAGACAGGAAAGCATCCATGGAAAGTTCTTTTTTTTAATGTAAAAGCTCGAGCAAGTTAGAGTAGGATTTGAGACTGGCCATCTAGGATTGTAAAACAAAACGAGATGAATAAGTTGGTGAAAAACTGTAATTTGAATAATTTCAATCCTTTTTTTTTTACATTGCAATTGTCTTTCATTTTCCTTCCGACGTCGACACCCACCCTTAAATCAATCTTGTTGATAAGGTGCTCCCGAGTATAAACACTGTTCGGCTCGTTGCGCTTCTCGGCCAATGTACGCGGCATGCCCTGCACTCAGCTCGGCCTTGGGCAAGTCTTGCCACCGTTCAAAAATTTCGGTCGTCAATTCTTTGGCGGTCCGACACGTCCATACTTTCATGGGTTCCGGCCTATTTTTCTTGGCATCATCGCCACAACAGGGAATCTTTTTGCCTTGCAAATCACAGACTTCTCCTTGGTCATTGACAATGCAGGAATGAAAACTGGCCACAATGGTTTGAGAGGCGTCATCGATTTTGACGAGAAAGTATCCCTTGGGGTCCATGGGTGTATGCCGCGAGGACAAATACTTGTCGACCATTTGGGCTTGTTGTATGGCAGCCGTAGCGTTGCTGTTGCCGTTGTTGCTGTTGTTAACTACAATGTTATCTCGTACTGTATTCTTGAGGACATTGGGAATACCACAAACCATGTGTATGACACGTTGTGCTTGAGCGGCCACATGCTGGTTGAACCATCCTTGGGCGTCGACAAATTTCCGCGTCAAATGTGACTCGCCGTGGGTTCCACTGCCCAATTCATTCGTGACAAAGACGTAGGTGACATCCCATGGTTGCGTCAATTGGTCAAATTCTTGTTTGATATTCTCGAGAGCTTGATCGGCAGCCTTGGAGATGTCTTGATCATTTTGGTTGTCGTTATTGTCCCCACTGCTACTAGTAAAGGCGCCTTCTTTTTCCATAAAATTGGTCAACCACAATGTTAGACAATCGACCAATACGACTCGTTTCGAAAATGTTTCGACGTGTTTGCTGGGAAACAATGGTTCTTCCATGGTCGTCCAATTCCGTCCTTGTCGAGTGTCCTTGTGGCGTTGAATGCGTTGTGCAAAATCACTGTCGTTGTTGCCTGGATTGGGTGCCGTCGCGATGTAAATGGGATTACTGCAGAGGCTTTCGCAGAGTTTTTCGGCATGGCTGGATTTGCCGCTCCGGGCTCCTCCCGTGACCAAATAGATGGAAGATGGCATTTTGACGATGCTCTCTGATTGTGATTGTGATTGTTGATGAATAATTTGATCTTTTGTGATGATAAGACCGAGCAGTTGCAAAAACAATGATGAGACCTTTTTTTTTCTTCTTGATTGTATGGTTGACGAAAGATCCGACTGTGAAGAATTTAGTACACGGACGCCTTACAGACCTCGAAGCCCAAATCACGTGCTTGCTTTTCGATTCATTCATTCATTCATCCATGCATTCGGCAACTTCCTTCGTTATTTTTACTCAGGTGTAATTCTGCTGACCAGTCTGGTTGTCTGTCTCCATCTCTATTGATTGGCATGGCATCGCAACACAACCTGCAATTACCACACAGTTGTTTGTCGCAGGCATTCGACGTATTACCCTTGATAATAAGTAGCTTTTCTAGTAGAAAATCATGACCGCCAAAGCCGATGCTCCCACTAAAATCAAATACAACACTTGTTCGGATTACAACATTCCCATCCATCCAGACGGCGACAACAATAACAACAGTGGCAGTAGTAGTGTCTTGGCCAAGAACGTGGTGGCTTCCCGTGGCATTGGCACTTCCGATACTACCAAAACAAGGCAAAATGTCACGGACGAGATTCAATCCTATGTTCACGCTCCATTGTCGTGGCGTCGAGAAGTGAGGTCGCTTTTGAGTGTCCTCATGTTTGTCACACGACTACCAGTCCCACAAGGCATTGACATCCATCCTGGCTTTCTCATGAAGGGCATGGGATACTTTCCCGTCATTGGATCCATGGTGGGCGCTGTTGTGGCCATTGTCTACGATGTTGGACGTGTTGGCTTGGTCTTGCCGAGCAGCATTGCCGCCTGTATCAGTACAGGAGTCGGATGGTGGTTGACCGGATGTTTTCATGAAGATGGCCTTACCGACAGTGCCGATGGTATGTACTGTGTATGGAAATCTTTTTATTTCATTCCATTTGATTTCTCGCACAACTTGGACTCATTGTTGTGGCTGTCATTTATTCCTGTACTGATACATTGTATACATGAAAACAGGCATTGGTGGTGGCTGGACGCGGAAACAAATCCTCAAAATCATGACCGACAGTCGAGTGGGAACCTATGGAGTTGCTGTTCTCATTCTTTACACCCTGACCAAAGTGCAGCTCTTGACACATCTCGACACTTCCCATTGGGATTTGTGTTATTACTCTACCACAATTGCTTCTATGATTACCAGTTCAAACAGTACAGCAATACACGAGGATACTTGTGGTGGTGGTGAAGACAGTCCACGTCGAATGGGGTGCCATGGGGCAGGACCGGCCCTTGTCGTTTCGTAAGCTTCTTTTTTGACTGGACACTGTTTGTTGGAATGCCTTGATATTCACTTCCCGCCAACTCATGAACATTCTTTTTTTCTACCCACATTACGATATATCTCTACTCTCATTATTATTTTAGCCACGCACTAGCACGATGGACAGCACCATATCTAATTCGTACATGGGATTATATAGACGATGAGGAAGGGCCGAAATCCAACTTTTATGCCTTTATGATTCAAGCCAAACATCTCGTCAGTCGATCGAGAGTGATCTTTGCCCTGCTCTTTTGTGTGGCTCTATCCACGGTCATGTATGGAATCGAAACGGCCTTTGGATTGATGATTGCAGTCTTTGCCTTTTCCCAAATGGCAGGCAGATATGGGGACAAAGTACTCGGGGGTGTCATGGGGGATTATTTAGGAGCTACCATTTGTCTTTGTGAGCTCCTAATATTGACACTTCTTCTGGCTATTCAAAATCAACAACCTCAAGACCAATCACTCGAAGAAATGTTTTGGTCGCTGACACATTCCGTGACACATTCCGAGGACAGTCTGTCGCAGGTGACCACTCTACGAAACGACAAACGCGTCGTCGCCATGGCACGATTCGTCGTTCTGGTTGGCATCTACATTGCTTGGGGCGCATTGATGAAGGACGCGGCATTCCAACATGACAATGCTCCTCAAAATGACAATACTCCAGCAACCACTGTAGATAATGACACAAACAATACAACAAACTCCAAAAAAGCAGAGGAGACCACAATCTCTCCTCCAAGATTGGAAGCATCCAAAATAGTGTCGTCTCCTACGAGCACATTTTTGGAGCGATATGATGCTGTTCAAACATACATGGATGCACTGGCAAAGCCTGTTGGGTCGCTCGGCACTCTGGAAGAATGGGGGGCGCGTCTGGCTGCCCTCCAGCGAACTCTGACACCGGATGCAAGCCGCGTAGGCTGTTTAATATTCGCCGGGGACCATGGCGCTGCAGCAAGTGTCGAGGAAGGTGGCGAAGCTTGTTCCGCATACCCTCAAGCCGTCACAAGACCTATCCTTGTGGGCTTACAGCGTGGTGTAGCGGGGGCTTCCGTATTGGCCAAGGCCAACAATGTACAACTTCGCGTCGTGGATGTGGGCGTCGTTGGTGACGAACCATTTCTGGGCCCCAATGTCTTTTCGTCGACGTCCAAACTCGCTGGCGGAACCAAGAACTTTTGTAAGGAACCGGCCATGACGGTCGAAGAGACATATAGGTGCATACGAGTTGGCCGCGAAGAATTTAACGAATTCGTGGAGAAGACAAAGTCCAAGGTGGTCTGTTTGGGAGAGGTTGGCATTGGTAACACAACAAGCTCCTCTGCAATTATTGCAGCATTGACCAAACAACCCGTCGACACGTTATGTGGTGGTGGAGCCTTTTCTACACGAGAGCTCCAAGGAGATATGGTGACAAAGAAAATTGCAATTGTAAAGAAAGCTATAGCAAAGCACTATGGCGCTGGTGGAAACGCAACAACACTTTTGGGAGCCGATGTTCTTACTAAATTGGGCGGGGCCGAAATTGCAGCATTGGTGGGAGCGATATTGGAGGCGTCGGAGAGAAGCATCCCCGTGCTTGTGGATGGCTTCATTGTAACTGCAGCAGCACTTGTTGCTGTATGTATTTCGCCAGAGTGTGCCACTGTGATGTTCTTTACCAGTCGTTCTGCTGAAAAAGGCCAACAAGGGGCTCTAGAGCATATTCAAGCCGTTGCCAAAGAACACAACATTCCTTTTGCTACATCACCAGTTCTTTCGATGGACTTGAGAATGGGAGAAGCCACCGCTGCCCTTCTTGCCGTGCCGATTCTGCGAAGTTCCGCTGCTATTTTGTCTGATATGGCAACTATACAAGAAATTCTTTGTTGAGGGTCATAATTATCTTGTACATTCATTTGTTTTAGGGGGTTAGCTAGCTAAGACCAATGCGGAGTGGCTTGTTCTGTATATTGTCGGCGAGTAATTTTATGCTCGTGGTACCCCCCTGCAACACCTGGCTAAAGCAAATCAGCAGAGTTTTACCTCCGTAATCTAATCGTTCCTATTGCTCTTTAGTATTGTCAAGTTTCTTGTAGAAATATCCAATATCGGCTGCTTCCCCGGCCCAAAAAGGATTCCACCGTCGTCCAACATCTTTGTATCCTTCACCTCGGTACAAATTCCAGGCTGGTCCATTGTTACCGTCCACATGAAGGTATAGTTTCTTGTATCCCCATTTCGTGACGGTAATATCTTCCAGACATCGAACCATGGCACGTCCAATTTGTTGACCTCGATATCTTTCGTCGACGCACAAAGAGCTCAAGTAAGGCTGCAAGTGTTTGACACTGGGCCCCTCTTTAGGAAATCCCAACCAGGCGGCAATTTTGCGTTCTAGATTATCCCACCATGGAATGCTAAAAGGAATTTTGGCGTCACAGGGCTTGGAAAAAAAGAATTCAAAGACAAAGTAAAAAGAGTTTCAGTGAACTACCTGCACGCATCGTATCGGAAACGATGTGGCACCATGGCTCCCGAAGGGCATTCCCTCTCCTCTTCTTGCGTGCGTAAGAACTTACCTGTAACCGCAACTCGACCGAGGCAATCACATCAATGTTGGATTCAACGGACTCCCATTTACTATTGGCATTGTTGCCGTTGGTACTTGGATTTGCGCTTTTTCGCGCTAGCAATAAGACAAGTGATTTTCGATTGGCAGCATTGATTTTCTCCTTGGCACTCTTCAGTCCATGCAAATTAGGAGGTAAAATGTCATTCACGACGGTGCTTTGATGTTCTGTTGTAGTAGTCGTTGCAATTTTCTTGTCGGCATTTTTCTTTTGCTTTTCTTGTTCCCTATGCATTGCCACAGTAGTCAGTGGTACTCGATCGGCTTGTCGTATTCGTAATCCCCACAAGACCTCGGAAAATGCCGTCAAAGCAGCATAGTTATTGAAAAAATCCATGGCGGGCGCCATTAATCGTTTTTCCCAGTCGGAAAACTCCCCCGTCGTCATGGAAATCACATCGGCACCAAAGGACTTGACAATGAAGAGTGCCACTTCTGGCAAATCACTTTCTTCGACCAACGAAAGTTCAAAGTCTGCATCATTAATGTCATTATTATTGTTGTCGATGAGGATTGGTTTGAGTGGCTCAAATATTCCATCTTGGTTGATGCAACATCGATTTTCCTTGGGCGATGAAAAGAACGTCAATTCGTCACGAAATTTGGAAAGGGGGGTCAAGCCCAAGGCGGTTGTTCTCGACCAAGTGGAGTCTTGTTTTGGGTAGATTTCATGATTATAATGGCGCTTGCTGGATGATGATCGCGATGGAGATGGAGCAAAGGCATGTGTGGCTGATGCCGCTGCCAATATTATTATTATTATGAACATCATTGTGGTTGGGAGATGTGTCCAACCTTTGGTGGTGGTTGTCCCAAGGAAAACAAACATACCTCGTAAACCAATAATGGGTAAAGTATGTAATGGGTGACTTGCGCTTTGTCTTTGTCGTTTACGCTTTTATTGGCGGCCCAATTGCCTATGATAATTCTCTCCCACTTAAGTTACCGAGAAGATACTGGTTATTGATGAGATGGGACGATGAAAGGAGAGTGATGGCCGGAAAATGTGGGTGGATGTTGAAGAGCAGTGAGATTTGCACGACTGAGAAAGATTGCGTGGTTGTCCGATAACAAAACATGAGACACCCGGGCACAGACTACTAGAGTTAGTAGCTATTATAGTTTGGTACTAGCTAGCTAGTTGTAGTAGGCCCTGGAGAGGGCAAAATCACCCAGAGGCGGGGTTGGAGTGGGTGGAGATGCCAGTCCAAAGTTGGGATACTTGGAGATCCAGCACTATGGGTAAGTAAAGTAGAAAGATGGGTTCAGGAGTAGCTTGGTGAAGCACTGGCTGTTCATTCAAGCACAGAAATACTTGTTTCTGCAATCAAATGTCCAGTAGCAACCACACATGGGGCCAGCATGGCTATGGCCATCTATTAGATATTGTTTGAGCATCTGTCAAAGTGATGGGTTAAGATGCGGCGTGACTTAGCGGGCTTTTAGAGATCAAGTAGAAGTCGCCGCTAGCTAGTAGGATAAGGCGCGGCAATTTTGGCGATCGCAACCATAACCCTGATTCAATATTAGGTATACTTCGATTCCTACAAAAAGCCACAGTTCCACGACATACCGCCGCTAACATGTAGCTAGGCTCCACCGGACAGAGAGCAGGATCAAGACCCATCTCTCTTGTTTACTTCCTCACTGTCATAACAGATCCAGCCAACCACGCCATCTCAAAGTCCAAATGTAGAACATCTTGGGCGAGGGCGTCATTTTACCCTCTTTGAGGATTTCCATGGGTTTTCCCGTGTTCTCATCCAATACAATCTCTGTGGCGGCTCGCTTGGAATCACCAGTGCCAACCTGAGCATGCAAGAGACGTAAGATACGCTCGTACTTGTTTCCACTCTGAATGAGGAGCTTCGCCTTGAGTTCAGACTTGAGAAAATCTTGCGACCAATAACTTAATTTGTTTGGGACTTCCACATCCAATAACTGTTTGACCAAAAGGGATTTGGAACCAGAGACTAGTAGCTTGGGAGCCTGGCACAGTGCTTTGAGCTGAGTGGTATTGCAGGTTTCAAACCAGATGGCAAACTTTTCGTCTTTGGCTTGCTCCTTTTGGATTCGCTGAAGAAACTGGGGAGGCGAGTCAAGTTGTCCTGCTTGTCCATGATGGTGTTCGGTATGTGCTGCAAGAATTGTACTAGCAGTAATGTTGACGCAAACAGGATTGGTTTTCGATGTACGTAAAAAAGTCCCTGCCAGTACACGAGGAGCGAGATGAGAAAGACACAGCGTAGGCTTTGCCTGACCGCTTTTCAAATCAACCGCCTAGCCAACCGAAAGCTTTCCCGCTTTATCCCGCCTGATTTTTGGATGAAGGGTCGGCCTTGCGCGGGGCTAATGGCATATACTTGCCCCTTGCTTGTGTTCCAGGGGCGTCGCGGCATTTTGAACCCCCGATCAACCAATGCGTTTGTAACGTTAGCAGACACCAATGACGGCCACTTGATTGGTCAGGTTTCGTGATGTCGTCATTCGCGTCGTGATCGGAATGGTATACTGTAGTCGGAATGATACTGTAGTCGGAATTGTATTGTTGACTACGGCATACGCTCTACCGTATACGCTTATCCCGTTTACGGTTACACCGTACGCGATTTATACCGTATATGCTATCGAAAAGGAGGCGGGAACAGCTCACGCTTGCCCTTTGCCCATGGTCAAGGTTTGTGATGACGATCAATTCTTCGTCAATTCAGGGCCTTGAACAGGAAGAACAACTGCCACTATGATCTATAATCGCATGATTCCGGTGGCCTGATTAGCCACAGGAAAGCCACAGATGCTATCCGGAGCAATGCACAGAGTAAGATGTAGTGATCCAAATTAGCCCATTGGTTTTCCCGGGTAATGCCGAAAGCTTTGATAATCGGAATTGAGATCCAGTCACCAAGCTGCGCCCCAAACCCAATACAGGACATGAAGATAGAATATTGCATCCCTTCATCATAGAGGGGTTCACAGTTTCCTTGCCGCATATTAGTATCATCAGTTTCACTATCGTCATCTGAAGGTCCAGAATTGTTTGCTTGCGGGTTTGAAGTAGCGCTTTCCCGCTGGCGATCAATTGGCTCTTTGGAGGAGCTGACAACATTTGCTGTTGTCAGAACAACTGATGGTATGTACCCTATCTGACCCATGAAGTAAGACACAATGCTAACAAACACGACCAGCCAACGAAGGTTTTCATCCACGTCGTAATGTCCACCAACATCATCTTCCTCGGACCCTTCGTGAAAAAGTGAATTGGCCTTGTGTACCACCAAGATGCCCAGCAACGACACCAGCGATCCCATGATACTCAGCACTGCAGTCAAGGCAATAATGCCCCATCCAGCAAAGTACTTTTGCGCCAGAAAGCGACCATACACCCAATTTGCCGCCACAGAAACAGCAGATTCGATAATGCTGAGAGATTGTAAGAACAAAGGCTCGCGCTCAAATACTGCATAGATGTAGTAATACATGAGAATACTTGCAATTGGTACACTTTGACGTAGCATTAGGTAGAGGCCCAATCTTCTGGCTGGAATGACATTGTCATTGGTGTTGTTGCTACGGTCGGAAGAAGTAGGACGAGCATCTCTTTGATTGCCCTCTGCGGTCGTGTCCGAGCAGCACGAGGAGACCGTTGCGGCCCCGAAAAAACACGCCCCCACGACGACCATTGGAATGAAAAAGAGGAGATCATTTTTGACGGCGGACAAAATGGGATGCTGAAGCGCCGCTCCGACCAGGATGGCCTGGAGGAAGACAAGAGAGGCAACGTCACTGCGTTCTTGGAGAGTCCAGGCCCGTCTTCTCGGAGGTGATCGGGGACGATCATGGCCATCGGGGTTGTTGTCGAGTGTGCTATCGTCTTCCGACGAGTCATCCCTCCTGATCTCAAATGATAGTCGAGTGTTACTATTGCTGCCATGCAGTGGGGCTGTTCGAGGCTCGGATTCAGGTTCAGATTCTTCATCTGGAATTGGCCGTGGTTGTTCGTCTGATGTTGCGACAACCTCGTAAGAGGATCCGTGTATTGAATTGGTAAAGAAAGATATAGGCCATACGTTATATCGAGAGAGCAATTCTGGAAACAGTTGGGCCAATATCACAGCACTTCCTATAAAATTGAAGATGGCAGTAGTCGCAATCAATCCAAGCACAAGTGCATCGCTGAGGGGTGGTTCTTGAGACTTCCCACCGTTGTGATCACCATGATGCATTTGTTGATGCCGCCACAGGAAGATACAAAATGTCACCATTGCAGCTCCCATAGATCCCAAATTGGAATACGTCAGAGCTTGGGATTGGAAGAGTGATGACAGTTCTTGATAAGAACAGGCCTTATCTTCTCCTGGCTGTTGTTTTTGCTGTTGTTCCTGTGCCTGTCGGATGACACCTTGATTCATCAAAAATTGGGACCATGCACTTGTCACGCCCCGTATAAATCCCCAGAAAAAGCATGCTACTACGCCACCTACGGGGACCAACCAGGCGGTGCCCAAGAATCCAATTCCATCGAGCGCCAGAAGCACTGCCAAGAGTATTTGATGCTTGTGGTGTTGCCGACTTCGTTTTGTTTTCGCTCCACCTTGTTGGTGTTCATAGTTGCCCCCATTACTGAATAAAGAAGGCGTAGAATCTCCCACCGAGCTGAGATAGGCATAGACGGGTTTGAGACTAAACGGCAAGAAAGCAATCGCGCCATAGGCTGGAAGGTATGCTGGCGGAACAGCGGCACGATCCGTGACAATCGACAGCAGTGCCAAACTTGGAAAGGAGAGTGATGCACCCTGTAAGCTAAACAAAAGCTTCAAGGTGGATTCAAGTTGTTGTTCCCGCGACTTCTCTCGCAGTAGAGGCGACGGTAAGGGAGCGGAATCCATTGCATTGCCTTCCTCGGTTGTCGCAGTCAAGCAAGTTGGGTCCTGATCCTCAGGGATTTCCACACAACTTGGGCTTTCTGCTCGTCCACTTAATAGGTTGCTCCCCAAAGTCCCCATGGTACTTGTTAAGTATCGCTTGACTGGATAATCAGATGCAAGATACAGTCGCAGGTTCGTTTGTGGTCTTCTTGGACGCTATCATCCCTTGCTTCTGACGTTTCCTACTATTAGCTAGCTACAGTAGTGGTGGTGGTAGTAGTAGTAGTATAGTATGTACACTTGACTATGGTTAAAAAACAATAATGTGGACTTCTTTCTTTCATGGCTGTGACAACATATGTTGATGAAGCACGTTCTTCGAATAGGCCAAACTTAACTTGACCGCACAGGTGTTCTCTGCGCAATGGTGCTGGACCGGTGGTCGATGGACGAATTTACTGTAGATTCTTGATCCCGTAGCTGAGGTTTCGTTACTATTTGCAGAATAGGGCACCGGCTGTTCGACGATAGCATCTTTAGCTTCGAAAAAACTTTCAACAAGTATGAGCTGGCCCATGCTATCATTATTTTATTACTAAAACCAGACCCACTTCCATAGTAGCCATAATGTATTACAGCGCTGCTATTGATGCCGTGGCGGCGCAATTTTCTTTCGGCTGAAAATTCATGATTGGATTCCAAACAGACGATGTTTCGTTCTGGGTTCTCATGTGGACTGTAGGCGAGTACATTGTGGGCAACGACACTGCAGCAAGTGCAAGATGTTGGCTGTTTCTGCTGCAGCCAGAAACGACTGATTCTCTATACACTTTTCTTTGGCGCAAGAGCGGGATGCTTAGGTTTGAAGCGTGGATTGTAGTCCAAAAGTCAATTCGCTTACACCATTCTGTAACTACGGACTAGCATAACGGTTCGTGACTTGTTTTGTTGTCGATTGTTGTGGTGAGAGAAAAGTCCATGCTTTCTCATCGAGCTCATATGGAAGTATCGCCCTTGTGAACCGTGGTCGTAGTACTGTCTTTCGTTACAAAATTGCAGCATCTTGGAAGTTTGCGTCAGTGTGACTGCAACAGAAACCTGGACAATCCCATAATATGAGAATCGATTCAAGTCTCTGATACTACTGCTTCTGCTGCTATTCCGTCTGTGAACAACATCCCAATGCCTCGAGCTTTCGCTAACATCAGGAATGGGATCATACCGCGCTTGTTCCTGTTCAGATGGATATTTGCAACGCACCACCGCGAGCAAGGTCATTCCGACGGTCACAGCTGCCACAAAGACACGATACATGACCCTTGGACCAAACGCATCTTGCAAGGCCCCACCAGCGTACAGTCCAATAATACTCGCCATGCCGCACACAAAATTGACAATTCCTTGCCCCGATGCCTCTAAGCCTGGCGGCATTTGTTGCGTGACGAATTCCACGGCCGAGGATTGCGCCCCCGCATAGGTGAATCCATGAAGCCATTCCAACAACAGAATCCACCAAGGTTGTCCCTCTGGAATCATGGTATATCCCATGACTCGGATCCAAAAGGCGGCACATGCGAGGAGCAACAACCAACCGACTCCGTACTTTCGTAGCATGGCGGGTGCAATGTGGAACATGGGTATTTCAAATACAACCGTGACAGCCACAGTAATGCCACAGACGGTATTGCTTCCTCCCAAGAATTCCAGAAACAAAAAGACCATGTTCTCGACCACCGAAAAACCAGTGTTCAAGATAAAATAGCAAAATCCAAAGGCAGCTCCATAGGCAGTACCAAATGCCAAGAGCACCAGTGATAAAGTAGAATAATCAGGTGAAGCATCAGTTTCCGTCGATTGAGCTTTTGAGTTTGGATCCTCTTCTGAATTGTTGTTCTCTTCCAAGGCGCTCAGAGGGTCTGCTTGTTCGGATAATGCTTGTGCTTGTGCTTGAGAACGAGAAAAAAAGAAGGATTGTGATAACCCCATGCAGTGCCACGATGACTGTGCACGGATAGTAGACCACAAATCCAAACATGTCAATCAAGGGTCCCAACATGAGGTTGGCAATTCCCCAGGAAACGGCTCCATGCATGCACTCCTTTCCATAATCCTTCGAGTCGCCACTGTTTTGTTTGAGATAATCCACCGTCATGCCATCCAGTGCAGGAAACATGGTAGCAAAGCAAGAGGCGTACCCGCAGTGGACTACCAAATGATACTCCCACGTCTTAAGAAACGGCCATGTCGGACACACACGAGAGGCTCCATGCAGGATAAAACAGAGGGAGCCAATCAATGCACCCCATGTGAGGACCTTGGCTCGACCAAAATTTGGATGTTTGCGTTCTTGAGCATCGGCCAGCGACCCCAAAACGGGCGATAGCACGCCCATGATGCCATGTTGAAAGGCCAAAATAATTCCAATCATGGAATCCGCACACAAGGCTTCGTGTTCCAAAAAGGGTGCCAAGAATCGGCCTCCTGCAATGGACATCCACGCAAACAAGGATCCACAGAGAATGCGGGGACGAAGACTACTAGCAGTAGCCACAGGATTGGTGTTGTTATTTCCTGTCATGTTTCTATTGCTACTGGCTAGTAGCAGTTTCTAGCATGGTGCATGTGTGTCAATCAATGGCAACACTTTGGAGCATGCATGGTTGCCGTGAACATTTTCATTTTCCTTGTTGACTCCGATCTTTGCATTGCTGTTCTCTTTGTTTTCGGGCTGGGGTTCCCATCCCACAAGACTGACCCAGTCCCGTGGAAATGCTGATTTTGAAAGAACAGTCTGTCCGCTTGCTTGTTTTAGGGGGCTGGACACCACAAATGATTCATTGATTGATTCATTCATTCATTTTGATTGATTTCATTGGATCTGGATCCATCTGCAACCGTTAATGTTCCCTTTTTCAAAACTTGAGGCGAGGACATTGACACAGCAGCTACTGGTGGCCAGCCAGCTACTGCAGCTGATCCTGCTGGTAGCTAGCACCAGTCTTGTTCTGATGGCACTTGGGAAACTCGAGAAACCACTGGGAATGGTGTGGATTCTTGTTGCAGGTTGCATTGCTGCGCTCGGAGTGGTGGAGGGGTTCGTCTTGCAGCCCGTTCCAACTCCATTGCCATTGGCATTGCTGAGGTCGACCCGTCGAGATCTTCTCTGTTCGCTGTCAAACTCAGCTATCAACATTCTGCTGGCAGAGCAAGCATGTGCTAGTAGCACCTTGCCTGTGACCTTTCGCACACGCACTGACGACTGCCAGCTCCACTCTCTGGTGAATCCCTCCGGCACAACCCAAACAGACGATCAAGGTTTTCTTTCTGGAAATTATTTTCGTGTGAATCGAGGACATGCCGAACGTCTGGCATCTTTGCCTGCTATGATTCGAAATTGCGTTCAAGTGAACACAGGCTATGCGGAACACCTGGAATCTTTGCCTGTTAGAATTCGAAATGTTCCTGGAGACGGCAGTTGCTTGTTTCATGCCACAGTCACAAGCTTTGCTCAAGTGGTCCATGGAAGACATTTGGTGCATCCAGATGATGCGGAATGGTTGTTTGCGGGCTCTGCAACCCTCCGAAAAATAGCTATTGAGCGCCTGCGACAAGAGAATCAACGAATTCACATTGCAGGAAATGCACATGTGAATGCAGGCAGCTTGGTCGAAGCTGTGGCTGCTCAACATGGAATGAGTCCCACGGACCATTTCAATGCAATGGAGCATGATACTTTTGAAGGGGATGAACATAGCGCTTGGGGAGGTGGACCTGAAATCGTGGCCCTGAGCAATCTCATGAAACGGCCAATTCGTGTTTACAAATTGGCAACAGCAACCAAGAAAGGCAGTTCCTTTTTCGTGTTAGAGCTATTGATGTCGTTGGGAAGTCCCAAGTTTGATGACAAAGAGGCCCTTTACATCTTGATGGCGGACAGCCGGTTTCCGGACATCTCACCTGGTGACCAAATGAATAAACCATCTCACTTTCTTGCCGTCCTCCCTCAACCGGATATCCGACCTCGAATCTACTAGTTACGCAGTAGGCACTCCCACCGATTCATAAAGGATGTCCTTGGTTTAGTACTGGATTTTCTGACCGAACCGCTCTGCTTCAGCAATCATTAGGGGGGTCAAGTCACTCAAGTGGTGTTCAATGTACAATTTTTAAAATTTTCGTATCTTCTATTCTACCAGTAGGTTATGTACTAGTTCCAGGTTCTCTTATCAAATTGTCATTATATTTAAGCCTCTGTGTATATGGTTGCTGTAGGTGTAACAATCACTGACTTCCAACATTGTCGTTTTACTTTGGCTCTATATTTATACCATTACTGTAGGTGTAACCATAAGTGGTAGTCGAACATAGATCCTCCGAATGCATATTGGATCAGCCGACAGAGTATCCGAAATTAAGATTTCCTTTTGGCACCTACAGTGTTTTATGACTGTATTTGCTTTTTTCCAATTCCTCTATGGACTTCATGGTTGTGTGACCGTCATGCTTCAGATACATGGCTCCCAGCATTGTCACCACGTTGGATATTGCCAAGCCCAAATGATGACTGTGATCGTCGTCATTCGTATTGCTCGACATGGATTGGCTTCCTCGGAATGTCTTGGGCAAGATCATCAAGACCGTTAGAAGCGTTATTATGGGGAGGACTTTTTGAATGGCGCTGCTGCTGCTTGTTGTTGCAGTGGTGTTGGCGGCAACCGCCACATTGGCCATGGAACTGGCACCCCAGTGCAGCCCAATGGAAAGCACCACATGCACCCACCCCCACATGTCTTGTGCAACAACCCCCAGCACGAGACACAGCACCATGGCAGCCTCACACACCCGTGAAAAAATGTTGTGAATGAGTTCCATTTGTGCCATGGCATCTTGTCGCATTTTTTTCACCAATTTTGCCTGCTCGATTTCATCCATGGGTTCTATTTCTTTATTCGTTCCGTCATCATCGTTAGAAGAAGTATCTTGTTGTCGCCTTCGGCGTGGGGAGCTCATGATAATTGATTGTTGAGATTGATAATGAAATGGCAATAATAAACTAATCTATACCCAGGACAGCAATGCACACTAGTATGTCCATCACAGTCGGGCGTTGTTGTGTCTTGGTTGTTTTTCGGAGAGATGACATGCAGATAGAACTGTAGAAGCAATTAGAAGTGACAGTCGGAATTGAATGGTTGTGTGTATATCGGAATCAACGAATCGATCAACTTCTTGAATGTATGTTGCTTGGATACTTTGACTCGACCACTCGGCAACAGTTGGAAATCGTCTTTGGAGAGGCTGAGACGATCACGGACTTGGATGTTTTGGGCGTACTAATCACTGAATTGGATGAGTGGCCTCGATAACAGTTGGAACCGAATGACTTGGCAGTAGTAGCACTTGGAATATCGACGACTCGGCCACAGTGGAGATTACTGGTAGACGACTTGGACTCGACAGTGTGCAACGTACTAGGAGGCGACTTGGAGTGCGAGTTGGAGATTTTGTTTTCTTCAAGTCGGGTTCCTGTAGGATCCAATGAGTTGTAGGAGTTGCTTTGGAGAGTCGCGGCAACGGCGATAAGTGTCTTCAACACCTCCAGAGAAACACAATTCGGATGGGCTGGGATCGACGCCTTGACTGAATGACTCTGCACAACCGCAAACGTGGCAGGGCAAGGCACTGATGCGACTATGTCACCAACGGCACCAAGGGTGACAGTGCGTGCACTCGATCGCAATAGACTTTGAAGTACCTCGGCGTCAATCAACTCAAGAGGAATCTCACAGGTGTCGACGACAGGTGTTGTTCCGATACCAGGATCCCACACTTGTCGTGCTCTTGTGAGTGTTACTGTTGTTGATGTACTTGTCAAGATAATAGTGAGGAGATTGGTGTTGCCAGTGTCGTCGCGTTGTGAAAATAGTAGTAGTAGTAGTAACCAAGTAAGGAGTAAAAGCCTGGGAAGACGTCCATAGGCGCTGAGAGTAGATGCCTTTGTTGTCGTCTTGGAAGAAGCAGTGATTGACGTCGTGTTGTCCTTCTCCTATTGTTCGTCTTGCTGTTTCTTCCTCTCGTTGTATGTACCGTTGACAGATCTGTTCACGGCACTGTCCAATGATCCGATATTTCTTTCTTTCTTTCTTCTCACGGCACTGTGTTGCGAGGTGTCTTATACCCTCTTCTAATGTAACCAATCGACCGAGTAGAAGTACTCGATGATCAACACACTCGATGATCGTCGCTACTAAATGGCTAGCTAGTAGTACAACAAGGCAAAAGTAACACTTGTACCTACTCGATCGTAGCTACTAGTAGCTAGCTAGCTAGTTAGTAGGACAATTGTAGCGAGCTATGGTTCAGAAAGTCAAGTGTGAGTCCATAGATTTCTTCTGAATCATGCGTGGCGTGAGATTCAAGGTTTTCCCAAATGAATGACGAAGCCGGCTGCTGGGAATGAAGATAGATGGCATGGATATTCTTCATCATGCATCATCAGCAGCATTCTTTGTTTATTGGTATTCAGAGAGGGCGGCAATATCAAACATCTTTACATAGCACAGGGTTATCTTGCTCACAGCTAGCTAGCTAGCCAGAGCTATTGCAACAACCTAAACTCACGTCTACAGTAGTTCAAGCCCGCGACTGGAATAATAACTCCAATTGAATAGTTAAGGCTGTTAGTAGACTGTGAGATGAAGATGGTATCCTTTGATAAAAGTAGGGCTGTTTTGGCCTTGCTATCTCTATGCGTGATTTCGCAAAATTCAGTGTGTGATGCCTTTACCCCTTCCACCCAAAGAAAATATGATGGTAACGTTGTTGGAGTCAGCAGCTTTGTGGCAACCACGCAACGGCGCTCTCTACGAGCAGATCTTTCCAAGAAACGACAACAATTCTTGTCCACTAAAACCAGCAGCTCTTCGACTCAGTTAAAGATGGTATTTGAGCGCATGTCGGAAGATTGTATTGGCGCCTTGGTAACGGCACAACAAGAAGCCACGCGCTTGAATTTGAAGCAAGTGGGTACCGAAGTGTTGATGGCGGGGATCGTCGATCATCCCGAACATCGAGCCATGGATCGGACCTTGGCCAAGTACGGTATTACGTGGCGTAAGGTCACCAAAACACTGACGGAAATGTATTCGACGTCGGACAGTAGTGGAAGCGGCAGTGGTGGAGGAATGAACTTGGGCATGTTCAAATCGCCCGGTACGCAAACTAAAAAAGGCGGGGAAGGAAATTTGCCCTTTGCAACTCCTGCCAAAAAAGCCATGGCCCGAGCTGGAACCGTGGCGGATAAAATGGGTTCCAGTACGGTTCAATCGCATCACTTGTTGTTGGCATTGTTGGAATATGAGGAAGATGCCGATGGCAATATCTCTGCTGCTACAGTCAAAGATGGTGTTTGTGAATGTGGTGCCCTTGCCGTGATTTTAAAATTGGATGGTATGGATTCCAAAATCCAAGCTGTGGATATTTGTAATACAGTACTGGAACAAATTCAAGCCCAAGGTGGTGTCTCCTCGAATGATAGAGGAGAGCTGGTGACGGGTGCTGATGCGGGCACTCTCAAAACTCCTACCTTAGAGGAATGTGGTACCGACTTGACCCAATTGGCCAGGGACGGCATGTTGGACCCGGTCTACGGCCGCGACGCCGAAATTGAAAGTGCCATGCGTACCTTGGTGCGACGCCGTAAAAATAATGTTTGCTTGATGGGAGAAGCCGGCGTCGGAAAGACGGCCATTGCCGAAGGCATTGCACAAATGTTAGTGGACAATCCACCTCCGCGATTGGCAGGAACTCGATTGATTAGTTTGGAAATTGCATCCTTGGTGGCGGGTACAAAATATCGTGGTGAATTTGAAGAACGACTTCAAAACATCTTGAAGGAGTTGACCGATCCCAAAGCCCCACCCACCATTTTGTTTCTGGATGAAATTCATACTCTTGTCGGTGCCGGTATGTGTCCAGATTTGGCTCATGCGCTGTGATGACACTATTTTTGGCTTTGCTAACTGTTTGCTTGTTTGTTAATGTGCAGGAGCTGCTGAGGGAGGAATTGATGGAGCACAACAACTAAAACCTGCCCTCGCTCGTGGGCAGTTGCAAATCATTGGTGCCACGACCATTGCCGAATACAGAAAGTACATTGAAAAGGATGCGGCACTAGAGCGACGATTGCAACCCATCATGGTGAAGGAGCCTACTGTTGAGCAGACGGTTGGCATTCTAAAGGCGTTGCAAGAAAATTATGAACGCCACCATGGAGTGTCCTACACCCCCGAGGCACTTGTGGCCGCGGCCCAATTATCAGAAAGATACATCCAAGATCGATTTTTGCCCGACAAGGCAATCGATTTGATTGATGAAGCAGGCGCTCTGGCCCACCTGGCACATTCCAGGTCCGGCGGAGAAGAACCAATAGTGACAGACCAAACCATTGCCGAAATCATTAGCGAGTGGAGCAACATTCCCGTCGGCAAACTACAAGCTGCGGAACAAACGCAGCTTATGCAACTCGAGCAAGACATGACTCGACGCGTTAAGGGCCAGCGGCGTGCCGTAACTGCTGTTGCTCGAGCTATTCGACGTTCCCGATCTGGCTTGCGCGATCCGAATCGTCCTATTTCCTCCTTTTTGTTTTGTGGACCTACGGGTACTGGAAAAACGGAATTGTGCAAAACCCTCTCGGAGACGTACTATGGAAGTGAAAAGGATATGGTTCGTATCGACATGTCAGGTAAGCACAGTACAGCTTGAGACTTTTTTTTAGAAATGATAGCACTGTTCTAAGCTCCTCTCCTATCAATTTATGAAAACCTTTCACATTACAGAGTACATGGAGAAGCACTCGGTAGCACGGTTGACTGGCCCGCCACCGGGGTACATTGGATATGTACGTTCTCTTCTTTGTTATTACTTGGATGCCTAAGTGACGTTTTTGCTCTGATTCTCACCACCCGACTTCTTCATTATGACACAGGAGGAAGGTGGTCAACTGACAGAGGCTGTGCGTCGCAATCCACACTGTACAGTTCTTCTGGATGAAATTGAGAAAGCCCAGTAAGTCCAACTTCCGTTGTTTGGACAATTTTCATAACCAGCGAAACATTAGGTGGCTTACATTGTGCCCCCAACTGATATACCTTGCAGCGGAGATGTCTTGAACATTTTGTTGCAAATAATGGAAGATGGCATCTTAACAGACGGAAAGGGCCGCACGGTCTCGTTCAAAAATGTAATTTTGGTCATGACCTCCAATGTCGGAAGCAAGCGTATATTAGATGTTTCCAGGGAGGATCCGTTCGGCGCACACGCGACACCAGCAACAGCAATGAACTCGGACGAACGCAACAACGCCCTATATCCTAAATACTTGGACGTCGTGACAGAAGCTCTGGAGGCACAAATGAAACCTGAGTTGCTAAATCGTATTGATGAAATTGTTGTATTTTCGCCACTATCTGAAAATGATCTTGTCAATATTGCTGATCTGATCATGCAAAAGACAGTCGGACGTGCGCAGAAAGAACTGAAGGGCATGGAAATCCTGGTCCAGCCTAACTTGGTTGAGCGAGTTGTTCAAGAAGGGTCTGCCAATGCCGCTCAATTCGGAGCTCGCCCAATGAGACGTGCCGCCCAGCGCTTCTTGGAGGATGCAGTCAGCGATGCTATCATCCAAGGATTTTTAAAGGAAGGGGACGTTGCAGAGATTGACATTGAAAATGTCGATCTTGGGGGACAAATTGGCACCCTGGACGAAATTATTGTCAGACGGAGAAGCGATGGCAAAACGCTGAAAGTGATTGTTGAGGACGGAACTGGAGGCATTGGCCAAGCGTCCTCGTACAAAAATGACGACAGTTTTGCAGGTCCTAATGGCAGCGGCCAAAACTCACAGGAAATGTCACTGGAAATGACATACGAAGAGGAGACAATTCCAAACCCGGACCCAGAGAGGATCAAAAAGAAAAAACTCTAAATATCGAAAGAATGGCGAAAGCTCAGACCAACCCACAGCAAACATTTAGAAAGAAGCGTAGTAAGCTAGGAATAAAAAATACTATGGAGCTGCATTATCAGAAGGGCGGACGTTGTCAAGTAATGACGATATGCTTGTCATAGAAGAATTAAGCTTGACAGCATTGTCGTCTCCATTCTTGGATAACAGGTTTGGGCTGGTAGCTTCAACCGAGAGACTCGCCAAGAGAACATCTTCTTCCGTCAGCTTTGTAATGGAGGATGATTTGGGCATGGTTGCTTTCTTTTCCACTTTTTCAAAGGTAGCATTCTTCCTAGGAGCACGTTCCCTGTCGCTTTCGCTGTCGCTTTCACCATAGCTAAGTTTGAAAGTAGAAAAGGAAGCATTCAGCTTTTCGCCTGACGATGATGTTACACGTCGAGACGACATTCGATTTCGAGAGGATTGCCGCCGCGAACCCGAACCACTGAAGTTGCCATGTAGTCTTGGAGTGGATGATACACGTCGTTGTGGAAAGGAATTGTCGTTCCGGCTTCCTCGGCGGTTCTTGTTGTCGCATGATTTACTGCCCTTTCCGTCAAGCAGATCCTGTTTCAGGGATGCCAATCCTTCCGAAGAAAGTTTTCTGGAGCTGCCGGATCTTGTTGACCGCCTTGAGCGAGGCGATAATTCGCCACTTCCGCCGTCCGCCATTAGATTTCTTGCTGACAAGCGTTTCCTTTGCATTTGCATTCTGTTCCGATCTCGCAAGTCAACAATCATCTTCCTTGACGAACTTTGACGTTGCATTCTCTCATTTTTGAGGCTATCGTCTCCATTGGATCGATCAGAACGTCCAACGTCGTCTCCATTGGAGTGCGGTTTTGAGCCAGACTTTCCATCACCATTCCACCACTCGTCTCCATCTTCCAGGGAAAGAACAACTGATGGCACAGGTCTCGAGTTATCTCCATTGCCAATGCTACGGCGGCGGCGCTTCATGTCCTCCTCCTCATCATCATCCCCTTCACCGTTCTGTCCAAACGATCGACACGTGAAGGATCTCTGGCTGTCGCCACGACTACTAGCAAAGGATTTGCGAGCATCTACTACGCTTTTTTGTGACCGATTCGCTTCTTCCCGTTGTTTTTCAAAGAGGATTTCCTTGGCCGCTTGGATTAAGGGTTTATATACCCTTTTCTCAAAATATCTTCGATTGACATATTTTTCAAAAAAGAAAGCCTCGTAGCCGTATTTGCGATATGCTCGTCCTTCTTTTTCTTTTTCGTCTCGCAGTCTCGCTTCGTAACAGGTGTTGACAAACTTGTTTCCCGTCAATTCCAGTGCTGCAATGTCATCTTCTGACCCTGATAATTAAATAAGAGATAAAAGGATAAGCAATTTAATATTAGACAGCCGAACGCGAGGATAAAGGCAAAAGTAACAGCTCAAAAAGAAAGAAAATATATCCTGAAACTGATTGCTGAAGAAAGACAAAATCTTTCAATGACTCAAAACTTACAATTATCCAACATCTTGAGGTGTTTGATTGTGAAATCTCCATCGGTCGCTTCGAGTGCCGTACTGCGACATTTTTTACAGACAAGCATTCCCAGTTTCTGCCCATCTACGGGGCATTCAAAAAAGGCAGCCGAGTGTACCTTGTTGTCTTGTCGATCGCATTCGGAACATCGTTGGTTTCCAGGCGCGTCCAAAACAGCCGCTAATCGTGCCGTCATTCCTCTGTTTTGTAGCAATGTTGGGCGCATTTCTTGATCAGCAGTTGGAGATAATGGAGACTGGGCTTGCAAATCCTGTTCTGCAGTTTTACCTGGACCCCAAATCCAGTTTGTGAGGCTCGCCATGGTGGTGCGTGCGGGTTAACCAAAAGACCAAAAGGCTAGTTATTGAAATGGAGATATATATTCTGAGGTTGACTTTTTGTCAACTCTTTTTTCGTCAAGAACTAAAGGCCTGGGTTGGGTGGGACAAAAAAGAGTGACAGCGCACGATGTGCCAAACAAGCCACTTTTTTGTAGAACTTGATTTCTGTATTACGGAGAAGGATGCAGCCGCCGCGGAAGCTTGACGTCAAGATCTAGAGAATATTTATAATCAACCAAGAAAAAGTCGTGTTCACAATTTCCAACCGCCTGGACTTCTGTTCTAGCCCTTCTATCTCTGCGTCACGGTTGTAGCCTCTGATAACTTATCTTCAGGGGTGGCAGAAGAAGTGCAAGATGAAGATATAGCCTTACCTCTTCGTCTTGGTCTGCCAGAATTTGAAGCATACCTCCCTTGATCATACTAAGTACAGTACGTACCGTACAACCCCATTGATTGTTTTCCGTTTCACACCAATAAATTGCAAAGAGAGTTCTTCATCATTCTGACAATTGTGACCGTATGACACCGGCGTGCTTCATTTGTTGGTAAGTTGTGCGTCCGAAGAATCAATTTTAGACGCACACGAGTGTTTCAATTCTGACACACGAGATCCATGACGCTACGTCGTACCAATCAGGTTGGGTATGGATGGGCAAAGTTACTGTAGGTCAGCCTACTAGCTAGTACCGTGTTAGAACCAACCAGGAACTCATCTCGAACGCCACGGAACAGTGGGTAGCTTGGCATGCACCCGCTAACCTAGTCACTATAGTAGCTACTGGTTCGAAAACTTTGCCACGCTTTCGTTTTCGCTCCTATCTATCGGCGCAAGACGCATTTAAAAAATTACACCTACCAGAGACTCAAGGTACCTAATAGTTGCTTTACCACGAAAAAAATCTTCATTTTGTTACAGTACTAGTACCAAAAAGCCCATTACAAATCCCGTTACAAAAGTCCAATACAAATTCCATTTCTCGAAGGAAGAAAAAAAACTCACGATGTCCGAGATGGTGGTTCATAGTCTTCGTCCTCTTTATCATCAGCTGCACGGTCATCGGCTGCTAGATCAGAGTCCGTATCGTACCAATCATGTTCCTGCTCATTGTCCTCGCCGTCCTTCAAACCTGCCCGACCCGGATGCCAGCGTCCATCACGAGAGTAGGCGTCGAGACGACGCCGTCGATGTTTTCGACGTTTACTGCTGGAAGTAGACGCTTCCTCCTCGTCCAACCCGTCGTCGTTCGTCGTATTGTGTGGGCCCACATTATCGTTGTTCTCTGGGATGGCAATATCCGCCTCCGATTGTTGGTCGCCTCTTAAATTGGTCTCGTCGTCGCGAGGAGGATTCGTAGCAGGGAGACCGGCGGCTCTCGGGGAGGAATTTGGGGATGGACGACGGGCTGCTGCGGATGCAGTGCTACTGCGTCGTCTGGAGGAGGAGCTTTTTACCGATGCCGTTTCCTGAACACTGGAGGAATCATCAAGACTAAAGCTGTCAGAACTGTTCGCAATCCCTCCCCCGCCTAAAAAGTCAAGCTGAACCACGTGGCCAAATTGGCCAGCGTCAATCTCGTCATTCGCCGCCAGTGCGCCGACAGGGTTGCTGTGGCTTCTCACGACATCCGGCACGCTCGCCGCAATCTTTTGATCCTCTTCGTCATTTTCCTCGTCGCTGCTAATGGCTACCACTTCAGCGTTGTCCAAACCATTTGCGTTTTGTTGCTGCCTTCTCTGCGCAGCGGCGCCTGCTAAGTTTTCTCCGTTGTTCTGTTGATTGTCGCGACCATCCGGCATTTCCACGTCAGCATCTTCAGCAATATCCAAAATGTCACCCGCTTCTTCGCCATTCGTCGATTCTTCGGCAGTAGTCACGGGCTCTTGAATACCCACCGACGTTAGAAAATCGAGAACTCTGTGGAACGTTGCGTGGTGGTCAGTCAGCATTGAGAGCCCATCTACTCGAAGACACCGCCATCCAACTCGTTCAATGCTCTTTTGCTGAAGGACCACACGAAGCCATTCTTCTTTGGTTTCTCCAGCATTTTCAATGCACAAACCAGCTCTTGTACTTGATCCGGGCTGTTCCACGCAAAGAGCCTGATTCCATACAACTCCCATTCGACGGACAACAAAACCACGCTCTTTCAAAAGATCCTCAAGAATTTTCTCAGCCCGAACTCGAAAACTAAACGTTGCCATGTCAAGCCTACCGCCAGTATCACCAGCTGTTGCGTCGTTGTCGAAGTCAGAGTTTGAATTTTGTTGAAGCTCTTGAGTTGCCAACTCAAAAAACTCAAGCACAGCATGCTTGACATCCTCTTGATTCGCGATATGTTGGCGGTCAACGCTACGGACTAAGACCATTCGGTCGCGCGCACGAGAAAGGGCAACATTGACGCGCTGAGCATGCATCACTTTATTTTGCGTTGGGGCCTGTCTGGGGCTGCCAACCATACTCAGAAGGATAATATCCCTTTCGTCTCCTTGAAAAGCTGGAGGATCACCGACCCTATTTAGGTTGCCCAAACAAAGCGACAGGAACAAGATGAGCTGTTTTCGTTGCGGCCCATTCAGCGGCAGAAGATACCACGAAGACACCGAGCTTAAAAATTCCACAATGAATGGCAATAAAAACATACCTGATATCATGCTCTTTGAACTTGCGGGCACCAATACGATCGTGCAAGCGGCCTCTTATCATACGGCTTTGTTCATCTCCCTGCAATTATGAATTAAAGGACGATGGCCTGTGAGCCTTCTTCGATCAACGCACACAAAACCATAATCCAAATTCAAGGGAACAAGAGAAATCCAAAGCCAACTTACCAGAAGAGAGATAATCCCGATGGTTTTGGGAGTTGCTGAGCATCGATAAGCGTCCTCGTTGACATAAGAAGCGACCAGACGAACGATTTCGTCACATTCCTTCTCGTTTGTTTTTCCCACCTTAGCTCCATCTGGAACTCTGATATCGATCAGAGATGGGGTCAGTCGCTCCGTGCTTGTCGGCAGCCTCAAGGGCACCAGCCTTCCGTCGTAAAACTGGTGATTACTGAAGCTGATAATTTCGGGAGCGCAGCGAAAATGCTCGCTCAATACCACACGACCTTGTGGGTAAGCTTGTGCGCACAAGTCAAAGAAGGATTGCCCAGGCAGCAGTGACTCTTTCAGTGGGCAATCTGGCAGGGCTGCTCTGAGGTTATCAATGCTTTCCTCTATAAAAGAAAGAAGTGAGTACAATGGTTGTGCATTTCAAATTGACCAATAGAGGTAAATGCCACTGTACATACCGGAAACGAAAGACTCCGTCGGCGAAACTTGCTTACTATCCCCCACTACTAACCACTGCTTGCCCCGAAGCATGCCCGGCAAGACCGTGATATCGCTTTGCGAAGACTCATCAATGATCACCAGATCAAACAGGCACTCCGCCGGCAAAAAGTCAGAGATTTGAGAGCTGGTCATGACCCAGCAAGGGATATAACGAACGCACCGATCGAATGCATCCAAATATTCCTGTCGATGACGCCGTTGTCGTGCGGACATGGAGGACGGCTGCGAGCTGCGGTTGAACTTGGCTCTTGCAGCGATTTGTGAAAATCTGATCAGAGCACTCTGAGCCTCTACAGAGAAAGTCTTCCCTAATTCCGTCACAACTTTCGCGTCGACCAAATTCTCCGCCAGGCTTTGAATTTGACTTGTAATCCGGCTTCGCTTGGCATCCAATGCGTAGCATTCGGACGCCAACTCCATTTCCTGGGAGACATCCATCGCGGATGCGAGTGTCTTGAGTTCTACAGCTTCTTCTACTAAAGCGAGAAAAGAATCGCAGATGACCCTCTGCAGGCGTTGCGGTCCAACACGGTCAAAGATCTCAACTTGCGGCCACCCTTCTTTCTGGACAAAATGATCGACATGGCTCTGGTGGAATTTTTCCAGAGCCTCCTCAAAGCGCAGCACCTGCAGTACCAGTTTCCAATCATCGGGACTACTTGGAGGTCGTCCGTCGATTTTTATTTCAGCCAGCTGGTCTCGGACCACTGCTTCGTCCCAAGCAAAAGCTGATCCAACGAGGGGCACTGAAGCGAACATCTTCCTTGTGGCAAGCTTGAGCGAGGAAAGATGCACCCCCGCTTTGGCCGCAACCGTTGAAATCAGCTCTGCAGGCGGCGGACTAGGACAGCCTAGGAAGACCCTAGTGATTCCATCGGTCTGCTGAGCTGCTACAAGTTCCTTGACCATGTCTCGAAAAGACGCGAGCTTCTCGATTTCCCAAGGTGCCACAGATTTCATCAGCCAGGGCGCCTTTTCAATAAGCCCCGCTAATCCATTCACAAGTTTTTGCCCGTTGGGATCATGGATCAACGTTCTTTTTCGATCACTCGCTAGCGCAAGCTTCTCGTCGATGTCACTCCTTTCCTTCTCGAGGGCTTCGATATTGCGCTGGCGTGATTGCAAGGGAAGGTAGGTTTAGGGTACTTGATACAAATTTCGTAGCTCACACTGTGTAGACCAAAAATCAGAAATGGACCAACTTACATCTAGCAGCTGGCACTTTTCAGCTTCAATGTGAGTATTCACACACGCCACTCTATTTGCAAGGCGTTCCACTGTTCGCTGAAGTTGTCTCATACCAGACGACTCGCTTAAAGAAACGTCTACACATAAGTCCTGAATTCCCTTTGGCAGCCTTGTCCGGATAACGGATAAAGCTGGCGCTCCTTTGGATGTTACTAACACACGTTTACCCAACGACAGGTATGCACATATCATATTCACGATGGTGTGCGTTTTCCCTGTAAATAAAATAAATATTGTGTGTGAGTTTCAACAGCAGTAACGATACACAATGTGTCCAACAAAGGTCAACACTTTCAGGAGACCTCGACAACACATATGCAACCTGAAGACAATTCGTCAAGCTCAATGAAAGAAGGAGGATTGTGTCACGCTTTTGCTGTATACGTACCCGTCCCTGGAGGCCCTTCGGTCACAACAGCGGGGTAATTCTGACGAAGCATAAGATCCGCAATCCTGTCCTGAGCCTCTGACGCAGGTAAAGGAAAGACTATCGGAGAGGTTTTCGTGATTTCTTCTTCTTTATCTGCGCCCGGACTCTCTTCTTTCTCAGTCTCTTCACCCATAAATAATCGTGAAATCAAACTTGGGCGGCTAGGTGGAGGTTTGTCAGCGACTCTCTCTGACTTCGATGTCGCTCCGGTCCCCAGTGCCGATGGTCCGTGCGTCAACGCCCATGTTGCTCTTGGCAATTCCAATATTTCTCCACCTTGACCGGGTGGCAACGCTAGCTGATCTGCAAAAGCTGTAGCATCTCGGGCCCACACGGAACTTGGCTTTGGTCGCGAGTACAGGCACCAGGCTTCGGTCACTAGCATTTTGTTGGGCTCAAGCGGTGGATCCATTTGCACCTTGGCACTCGCTTGGAAGCGCCCGCCCGATGACAACTCGACCACGAGACGTTTGAAAAAGGGAATATACGTCTCTGGTTGGCCGGGTGCAATCTGCAAGGGGTCCAATTCCGCCACAAAACGATGCAACTGTTCCACACGCTTGCCAACGCTGTCATTGGCCGACATGAGCGCGGAAAGAACTTCTCGATTTAGAGCAGCTCCCGTGTGCTCTCGTGGCCGAACAAGAAGAGCCCCATCATTGGCTAACTCCACTTCCATGTGTATTTCCAACAACGGCCCGTTCACAACGGTATTGTCGCTCAATCTCATTCGGGCATGACCAAGTCCCCACACAAGTTCGTCGTTTGGTCGCGTTTGCTGGATCCATTCAAAAAGCTGATTGTACATGGGTTCTAACGCTTGCTGAAAGGATTTCTTGCGAAGATACATTTTGTGACTCCGGAGAAAGGTCTTGATTTCCTTCGCGCGGCTTAATTGTTCGGGGGCAATCTTGGGGGCTCGTGCCAGACTCTCCAAGGTCAAAATGTCTCGGAGCGATTCGCAGTTTTGGTATTCCGGAGTTTGATCTCGCCATTGCTGTAAATATCGACGCACCGCGGCATTGGACAAACTGGGCGATTCTGGAACCACCAATCTCGTCAATCGCAACCAACAAGCCTTTCCATCGTATATGCCATCACTACTCATCATATTATTATTGTTGGATGCAGTAGTCGTGCCCAATGGATTTCGAAAGGCATCTCCCCAGGCACGCTTTCGGTTGGCCGCCGCGGAGAGTTGCCCCACCGACGCGGCATAAAAGGAAAAGGGAGGATACTGAAATAAATCTTCTGAGGAATTCGCCTGAAGGCTAAACAAATGCTGGAAATCCTTGGTTGAAAATAGAACACCCCATCGCTCTTCCGCATCTGCGGCGGCTCGGTTGGAAGCAGGCAAATCCTGAAAATAAAAGGATTGCCATAGAGATTGGACATTGCGAGAACGTCCCACAAAGGAAGGACCATTGTTATTTCCTCGTCGATTATTACCGTCCTCCGACGAAGTAGCCGACTGGACACCCAGCGAGTGATGCATGGTAGCAATATATCTCAGAATTCTCGCAAACATTTTTCGATGTTTCGCCACATCCGACTCCTCGCTCTCGTGTCCTTTAACCAATCGCCGAGAGGGATCCGTTAAGCCGGCCATGTCTGCTATGAGCTGGAACATATCTGCTATGAGACGAGGACGTTGATGGTGTTCAAATCTGCACTTTTTTTGTCATCCTTGTTGTCACTCTCGTTGACAATCAGTTCATCGTCATGTCACGTATCCATCACGATTCCGGCTGCATACCGCACGGTCCTACTTAGCGAAGCTTGCACGCACAGTGTCCCCAGATTTTTTGCTTCCGCACCGAAGCTTTGGCAACGCACACAGACATATCGAAGCGAAACCGAAGCGACACCGAAGCGATTAACGAAGCGACACCGAAGCGACACCAAAGCGACACCGAAGCTTATAAGTAGCGAACTGTGTGTACACATGTAGCAGCAGCAAATCTAAGATAGAAATGCTGCATGACAATGACGATCCAGTCTGCGTTTGCCGCTGCCTGAACTAACCCAAAACGCTATTTTAATGCTGCCATTACTTGTTCCTTCAATCTGGTGTTCAAGGTTGTGATTTTTGGTTGTGCAGCAGTCTTTTAGACATCACTTTCACCATCAGAATCACTAACATCCGAGTCAGTCAAGTTGCTGCTCTCATCATCACCACCATCATTGAGCGCGGCAACAGCATCATCAGACAGCAACAAACTCTTCGTTGGGTCGCCAAACTTCCTTGGGTCTGTCTCTTATAC